>OIYO01000275.1_pt1 | contig 49911 bp, 42 predicted proteins | sample 1588191 | NCBI WGS metagenome assembly OIYO01 (sample SAMN03283275) | human gut metagenome | biome: human-associated habitat; material: feces | host: Homo sapiens | place: Peru | collected 2012 | reverse complement strand
GGAGATTCAGCCTAATTTTTTGTACTGTCAAAAAGTTTTAGCGGACAGTAATAATATAAATATGCAACAAGAAGCAGACAGCGGCTTCCGCCGCCGCTGCTCTTTTTCGTGTGGATATTCGTGTTACATTTGGGTAACCTCTGGGCAAGGTGCTTTGAGGTACCTATGTGATTAAGACTTGTAGCGCGATGCCTCGCTTCTATCCCAACATACAATTCTCAGACTGCTGGTCGTCCGTGGGTGACATCACCTACTATCACCGCAATGGCATCTGCTATTTCCGGTCAAAGGCATACACTGAGTTCAAGGGTACCAGCGAACAAATGGTGCGTCTGGATCTGCACCGCAGGGCTATTAGAGCCTGGCAGGGACTCGACCATGCCACGCAGATGGTCTGGAGGAGTCTCTCCAAGAATGTCGTAGCTCACCGACCACCGTTCGACAACCGGAATCACATCAGCGGTTACAATCTCTTCGTGTCGGCGTATCACGGATTTGCACTGCTGGGTCACGAGCACGTTCCGGAGCCGCAGGCCTTCTTCCCCTTCCCGATCTTCAACCTGGACTTTGGCGGAAGTGGCGCTGTTGGCGATAATGACATTTTGCTGCAGACCCGGCTCACGCTGTATGGGACTGAAGAGTATTCCAGGTACCGGGTACTGGGCAAGATCCAGTTCGAGACTCCAGGCTATGGACGGAATCCCGGCAAGATGCGGAACGTCCTCTCCGTGTCTGTCCCTTGCGGGCCGGTTTCCGACATCGTTTTCCTCATCCAGGACTACCGGACCATCTGGGGACTTGACCTTGATGCCTACCAGATTCATATGCGGTACATCTTGCTCGATACCGTGACTGGATATCGGTCTCAATACCATTCTTTGTCTACTATCGTTACTATTATTAGTCCATAAATCGACTTGCTTCGAATAAGAAAACATCGCAGATTTACAGCGACTATTAACGCGATAGTAGCAAAACGAGATAGCCATGAAATATGGTCTATCTCGTCCGCAAAGACCTAAATGGTCTCGATATACATCTCGGGAAATACTATTTCTTCAGAGCCAGATAATAGCAATTCTTTTGAGAAAAGGCAGATTTGAACAGGAGGTCTAAGTGCTAAGTATGCTTTTGATTTCCCAATGAAAAACAAACGTTTAAAGAACGACTGGTTCTCTTCCGTATGAGAGACACATCCTCGACTTTCTGCCCGCACGCCTTTGTAATCAAAACCCGCAAATTGTTGCATATGCTTGATGATTCTTGGGACAGTCAAATTTGATATGCCGAAACGGTCCCTCATTATCTCCGAATAATCTTCAAGTTGGCGAATATATGGCGGGTCGAGAAGATCAAAGATCTCCTCTTGATTGAAATCGATTAGGTACTTCGTAACAATATAGCGCCCATTGTAGCCTTGTTCTCCCCACCAATGGGCGTACTCAATAAAAGTGTCCCAGAAATAATACCCATCTCCAAGCCAAGCATTACTTATGCATTTAAACGGGCCATTCTCCAAGACATAGTCTGGGTTATCTCTATCCTCTACTGTTTGATACAACTCCTTACGCATAGACCTTACACGTTTCTCGTATTCTCTTTGAGCCTATCTTGTAAGTCGGAAAGGTTCAATGTAGGGAGAAGGATAGGTTTAATGTTGGCTTGAAGAGTAACTGTACTAACAAAAGCTCTAATATAAGGAAACAAAATGGCGATTGCATTGTTATAGAAAAAAGCCGGAATCTCTTCAATGCTATTGACGCCTTTGAACATATACAAGGCGACACAATTCACGGATACGACTTCTCGTCCAGTTCCGTCGTCTTTTGCTGTAAACTTAAAAGTCAACAAGTACTGAGACTTGTCTTTGTCGAAAACGCCTGACGGTTCGAACTCAATATTAAATGAAGATTTTGCGCTTAGATTACGCAAGTCCATCGAAACCTTATCAAAGTGATAATTAAGTAGAGAAAAGCGAGCTAATTCCATTGTGAATCTAATTGAGTGTTGTATTAAAAAGAATAATCCAGAGAGAACTCTGGATTATTAAGTCTGTTTGACAATTGAATTTCGGGAATTCTTTCATGGACATAATCCAAATACTCAAAGACGTCTGGACCAAATTCTCCATAGGAAGATAATGACTCCCAGTCTTTAAGCTGCTGTTCTCGAGAAGTCGATGCGAGATACTCGAGAAGATTTTTAACAAGATCAGTCATGACTAATAGTTCAATTAATGGGTATTACACCCATAAACTTTGCAAAGATATATATTTTTTTATTCAGTTACTAATTTATTTTGTCTTTTCGGTAGTTTGACACTTTAAAATCCGAAAAAAGTTAAAAATATTTGATGGAGTTCGTTCTGAACTCTTTTTTTTGTCAAATTTAATTCTTATATTTGTATTTAGATAGTGTTAGACATTACGATATTTTGATGCAGATATGACTCTCCAATTGAAGAAAAGCGGCAGTCACACCTACTTGTACGCAATCAAATCGTTCAGAAAAGAAGACGGAAGGTGCACGACCAAGGTCGTCGAGAAGTTCGGGACCGCCGAGGAGCTTCGCGAGAAGCTGGGAGGCGAGGACCCCATTGAGTGGGCGCGCGCCAGAGTCGCGGAGATGACGGCCGCCGAAAAAGAAGAGAACCAGAATGTCGTCGTGGAATATAACCCGAAGGCGTACATACAGAAGGGCGAACAGCGCAGCTACAACGGAGGCTACCTGTTCCTGCAGAAGATATACTATGAGCTGGGGCTGGACCATATCTGCAAGAAGATAGCGAAGAAGCACAAGCTGCTCAAGTATGACCTGAACGGCATCCTTTCCATGCTTGTGTATACCAGGATACTGTATCCGGGATCAAAGCGGTCCTCTCTTGAGGATGCCGGAAAGTTCTTCGAGCAGCCCGGGTGCACTCTGGAGCAGGTGTACAGGGCGCTGTCGCTGCTTGCCGAAGAGTTCAATGAAATCCAGGCGGACGTGTATAAACGTAGTCTGAAACTTGGGAAGCGCGACACGCAGGTGGTGTACTATGACCTGACGAACTACTTCTTCGAGTGCGAGGAGGAAGGCGGCCTGGTGCAGTTCGGACACTGCAAGGAGGGCCGTCCGCTGCCAATTGTGCAGATGGGACTGTTCATGGACCATGACGGCTTTCCGCTGGCGATGTGCATCGAGCCGGGAAACAAGGCGGAGACCGGCACGCTCAAGCCTATGGAGCAGATACTCAAGGACAAGTTCGGCCTGTCGAAGCTGGTGGTGTGCACCGACGGCGGACTGTCTTCATACGAGAACCGCAAGAACGACAGCGCCGGCGACAGGTCATTCGTTACGGTGCAGTCCCTCAAGAAGCTCAAGGGATATCTTCAGGAATGGGCGCTGGACTGCAAGGGGTGGCGTACGGCCGGCTCTGACAAGGAACACGACATCAGCACCCTGGACTCCAAGGAGCATTGCGAGACGCTTTTCTACAAGGAACGTTGGGACCCCACCAAGATGTCCACCGGAGAGACGCTGGAGCAGCGCATCATCGTCACGTTCTCATTCAAGTACAAGGCGTACCTCTCTTATGTGCGCGAACGGCAGGTGGGCCGTGCGGTCGCCCTGCTGCAGAAAGGGCAGGGCGTGACGTCCAGGCGCAAGAGCCCGAATGACGCCAAGCGCTTCATCAAGGCCGAGCACTGCACCGCGGACGGTGAGCTCGCGCAGATAGAAAGCTACTCACTCAATCAGGAGATGATAGACCAGGAGGCCCGCTTCGACGGCTTCTATGCCCTGTGCACTGACCTTTGGGATCCTGCGCCGGACATCATCAGACTGAACGGCGGCCGATGGATCATAGAAAACGGCTTCCGCATCATGAAGACGGACTTTGACGCAAGGCCGGTCTACGTTAGGAGGGACGACCGCATCAAGGCCCACTTCCTCACCTGCTTCCTTGCCCTGCTCATATACAAGTATCTGGAGAAGAAGGTCAACCGGGGAGGCAGGCACTTCACGACGGAGGAGATAGTGGGCACGTTGCGTTCAATGGACTTCCTCGGCATCGCCGGTGAAGGATATGTCCCGGCATATACCAGAACGGACCTCACAAACCACCTGCACGGCAGCGCAGGGTTCAGAACCGACACGCAGATAGTCACAAGACAGAAGATGAGGGGCATCATCGCCCAGACCAAGAAACGCGAGAAAGATGATGACGGAAGCGACAAGCACTAGGGACGGATGGCCGAGGGACTTCGGACGGCGTAGCCGCCCGTGGCTTCGTGAACGGGAGGGGCCCGCGCTTAAGGCGCGGGAGGGATAGCACCGACAGGTGCGTACCGGCCCGAAGCCCCTCGGCCGCAGACCACGAAAGGGCTTGTCTACTACAAAGTCAGAAAAAAAATCCAAAGGCCCCAAATCGCCAACTCAGCGGTCTGGAGCCTTGAATTATCCTTGTCTCTACATAATCAAAGTGTCAAAGACAGGAAGATACCACAAAGTTCTGACATGCACACGAAAAACCCTCCCGGCATCTCTGCAAGGAGGGTTCGTCTTGAGAACGGAACCGGTCCGTGGGTGGTTTAGGTTCCAGCGGTCCAGGTGGTCTCCGCCAGCAAAGCCGGTAGACGTATCGAGCCAGTAAGTCTGAACGAAAACCTTCTTGCCCGGCACCGGTTCTACGCCTATAGTCTTGAGGTAAAGCTTGGTCACGTCCGCCTCTCCCCAATCGTCTTCCATTCCGGGAGTAATGATGACGGTTTTGCTCCATCCGTTGGAGATACCGGCGCTCTGGGAATTCGACATCTTGACGACGAGTTTGAACGGATCGGGCTGATGCCTTATACCTCCGATAACCATCAGCTCGGGGGGCACGACAACCTGCTCGTATTCCACGTTGGGAACGGCCATGGTATGAAGCGGAGCGTTTGTCATCAGTGGCTCCCCTGCCATCGCCCTGTTGACATTGAGACGGATGTAAAGGTTCAATCCCGAAATCTCAGCCTTCTTACCAAGCACGGAAGCACCGGAGGCGTGTTCCGCAAACCGTCCCCAATCGCGCATCTGGTCAGAGGTGAGCTGCTTCCAGGACTTGGAAATCTTCGCCATCGAGGCGCGGCGGACTACCTGGGCGTTGGTAGTAGGCCCCGTAGGACGGGACTTCACACTAAGGATGTTACGACCGCCGACCCTTCTGGCCGTAACACCCTTAGCGGAGCCCGAGAAGCCCTCGAAAGCAATGGAAGGAAGTGCAATCATAGTTTAAATCTAAGTTAAGTTTTCGGGCTGTTTCGGTAGCCCTCCGATACAAGTATATACAAACTTATTTAATTACAGAACAAATAATTATACTATTTTATCTAAACCAAAGCAATAAGCAAACAACCCGAAACAAACGGATAGAAATAATCGGGTGGATTATTCTTTTTGAGCGACTGACAGTTCAAGTATTTATCTCTACAACAGAAAATATCGCGACTCCCATTAGTGTCGGTTTTTATTCGCTTTCTTCCCTTTATGACAGATTTTCATTAACTTTGTCTACTTTTTTTGATGTACTATGCCTCCAACCGACCATCATATCTCTTCCGGCTCGGCCTTCAACGAGGACCTTCGAGATTTGTGGGATCAGTATATCCTGATTCAGGAACAACTCTTGAAGAAACGTTGTGCGCCAATCAGTATCGACCCGGAAACGATTGATATTGATGGGTATAAGATGACGGTAAATGTGGACGAGTCCGGCCGTGATCGAATCGTGGACAGGATTTTCAAAGAACGATTGATGCTCTCCCCTGATGACGTTCACGGTGACCACTTGATGATTGGCGAAGGCGTCTGGAATTCATTTTCGGAATCCGGCATCAGCTCGCTTCAGAAAGAACTTGCAACATGCTATATTCAGATGGACCAGACTCCGTCCATCAATGCAACTGTATATTACGGGAACGGAATAGTGTTCCCGACCAATCAACTCACCCTTGCCGAAATCCGCAATCTCGACAGATCTTTACAGAGCGGGCATATATGTACAGGTCAAGTTGATGATATTGTAGCCTGTATCGCAACGCTTAATGTCGACTTGGAGGCATTCTATACTCATCTTTTCGGCTTCGAACATTATTGTAGAAAGGCAAAAGAGCACAAAGGAGAGACCGTTATAAAAGACATTATCGAGTATGAGAATCATTATATCCCAGATGAAGTCATCAAAGAATATGCCCCCAAAATCGGCTTAAGACTGGAATGTTATCGGATCATCTTTACTATCGACAATCCGAATGCCAAGGAGATGATGAGGGCCATGTGTAACTTTTATGACCCTTCCGCGAGAGCGTTCGTCTTCAAGCGGTCAATTGATCGGGACGAGATTCGTGATCTCGATGTAATGTCCGAGATTCAAAAGAATATCACGGTTTTCCTGACAGAAGCCCGCCACTATTGCTCGGAAAACGAGATTCGCTTCGATACGGTTTTTCGCTACAAGACATCTAACAAACGGTCTGTTCGTTATGTATTTGAAGATGTGACTCAATATGTGTCGCAACACGACAATATGAGTTTCAATCCTGATACCGGGAATCTGGGCATAGATTTCAATTGGCGGACAGACAACATCTGGGACACCCTTAAAGAACTGGAAAAGTCAGTCCCGTTCATTTCCGCACGCACTTACGGTGCCGAGCACAAATTCAAGTGCAACGTTTCCACATCAATGGTGGGGTTCAGCGAAGTGGAGAATCGGTTAAGCGACAGATTTGAGAATGTCAGCATCGAGAACGATGCCAATAAGCATTGCGTACGCATCAGTCTACCCTGCCCTTCCGTTGATTATTATGAGAGATTGCATGATTCGCTACAGAAGGAACTATCGTTCTTGAGTGGTTCCTGCAACGTGACACTTGACCAGCGTGTTCCCGGTAAAGTCAAAGTTCTTATTCACCGTGATGAGGAGTCACGTATAGAAGACATCGAGGACAATCTTAAAGATATGCGCAAGGCCGACTTCGGCTTCGAGGTGGGTGAAAAGATGGTTCCGTTTGGCAAACTTCTTTCCGTCAAGTATCCCAAACTCATTTTTGACATCGATGTAGAGGCTGGAAAAGAGCAAGCTGCCATCGAGTATCTCAATCAAAAGAGCATCCAGTTCGTCGTGCCTATTCTTACCGGGGACATCGAAAAGATTTCCAGGTTGAAGAATACGTTTACGATGGCTACAAGCGGTAACAACCTGCTCAATGACAAGCTTCAGAACTTCATCTTTGACTCCGCGCTCGCCACACCGACTCCAGATCTTCAGTACATATTACGTAGAGACGGAGGGCCGTACCAGGAACTCTGCAGGCATTTGATTAATTCGAGGATTAACGAATCTCAGAAAGATGCCATTCTCAAGTGTATTTTTGCTAAGGACCTCGCTGTCATACAAGGCCCTCCCGGTTCCGGTAAGTCAACCGCTATCGCTGAACTCATCTGGCAGCTCATCCGGAATGGACTGAAACAAGGCAATAAGCGCGAACGCATTCTTCTTACCTCGGAAACGAATCTTGCTGTTGACAACGCCATCTCAAGAATCATAAACAGCAAAACAAATCTTGTTAAACCCATTCGATTCGGAGGCGAAGAGAAACTCGAATCCGAAGGTCTCCAGTTCTCAATCGAACTGATGAAGAAATGGGTTGAAGAGGGAAACGATGCTTTGCAACCGGAAGAGATTGACGAAGAAGATGACGAAACCGGCACTGTTTCCCAGACAGAACTTGTTCTCAATAACTGGTTGGATAATATCTCTCAGAGGTCATTCTACGGCATGAGTGCCGAAGATAATGACGTTATGACAAGATGGAAGAAGGTCCTTTCCGACCCGACAAAAGAGATTCGCGAACTCGTTTATAAAAACTACGTCGACAATTGCAACGTAATCGGAGCCACCTGTAGTTCTATCGGTGATAAGAAAGCCGATGGTAAAGGAAGCACTCAGTTCTTCAGGAACTTCAAAGAGGTCTTCAACCCCAACGGGCGCAACGTCAAAATTGAGTTCACGACCGTTATCCAGGACGAATCCTCGAAGGCAACTCCGGCGGAGTTGGCTCTGCCATTCGTATACGGGAATCGGGCGATTGTCATCGGTGACCATCGTCAGCTTCCTCCTATGCTCGACCGCGAAGAAATGGAATCTTCGCTGGATTATGCTCTCTCCTCCGCCAAGTCTCAGGAAGAAAGAGAGAAGATAACTCGTCTTCAGAAATTCCTTGACACACAATTCGATAAGATTGAAGAGTCTCATTTCCAGCGGCTGTATGAGAATGCGGACTCCTCCATCAAAGAGACCTTCAATTTGCAATATCGTATGCACCCCGATATAAACGAGGTGATAAAGCAGTTCTATCTGAAGGACGGCGGTCTTGACTGCGGCTTAATCAAACCGAAGGATTTGGGAGTCAATGAACCCGATTTCAGCAATCCGGCATCTCGCTATCATGGCATTGACATGAGGCCGTTTATCGGCCATAATACGCACGTATTGTTCATCAATACGGATAGCCCCGAGATGCTCGATGGAACTTCGCGAGTTAATTATGGTGAGGTTGAGGTAATAGGGAAACTGCTTGACAGATTCGCGTCTTCTTCTACGTTCTCCAGGTACCTTGACAAATTTAACAAAGAGGAAGACAAGCAGATTGGAATCATCAGTTTCTACGGGAAACAGATAAAGCAGATAAGGACTTTGGCAAAACTCCACAAGGATATTCCCATCAGAGTTAGTACCGTTGACCGATTCCAGGGTATGGAGCGCAATATAATCATTGTCTCTATGGTGCGAAGCCATGTTATTCAGGCCCACAAAGACGATGCGCCCAATTTTGCGAGATTCAGAAAGTACGGCTTCCCCGAACAATATTCTCTGGGATTCGCACAATCCCCGAACCGACTTAACGTTGCCTTGTCCCGAGCAAAGAGATTGCTTGTGATTGTGGGCAATGAGAAGCACTTTTCGCAGCATCCTATATATGAGCAACTGTTTAAAACGATAAGGAACAATCCGAACAATAAGGTTATCGAGCAAAGCGATCTATGAGTCAGGACCTCCTAAATAATGCAGAGTACGTCTATTCGAGCCGATACAAGTGGGGCTTGAAGCGTTATTCCTGCCGTGTACAATATTACACGGAGGAGCCTTTGCCTGACCTTGATTACGTCATCTGTTCCTTGTTGGCCACTACCGAATACGGTGCTTACGAAAAGAGAAGTCTCGGTGTTATGCTTGGTTTCAGTATAGTGGACAACCAGCCGGAGGCATATTTTGACAAGGCTGAGCTCAAACTATACGAGGACATTCTTTCCATCGTAGAGAAGAATCACCTGATTCGTGTTAACGAAGACTTCGTAGAGATTACCAACCTTGGGCGCTTGTCTTTGGCAAATAATACTTCCTATCGTTTCTTCAGCGGCAGACAAAATCTCTACGAACACCTGACTTTCTCCTACCCTTACCCGGATGCCCTTCAAATGTTCCCGTTCTATAAGGACATGGGCATCTATACCGAGTTGCAGAGGGGCGCACAATTCTGGCCGGAGGACAGCGATATTCCAACGATAATCGGCAGAAAGCCGAGTCAGCTCATTAAGAGAATCTATCTTCAGTCAAAGAATCCGAGCAACATATTTGAAGCCGCGATCGATGAGTATTTCGACATTGAAATACGCAAAGTCCCGGTCCAACTGTATACGAGAAATGAGGAGTACTTCCCTGTCGCGTACAATGGCGACGAGATTGCTCCGATGGCGACTCAGCTCTTTGAATTGGACGAGAATGCAATTCAGAAAGAAAATGCTATCCTGGAGTGTTTATTTGCCAAGCTATGGGATGATAAGTCTGCCGTTCTTGATTATGACAGCCTTGAACCCTATTTCGAACTTGTCAATTTCGAGGAACTTACAAAAGATTCTCGAACCAGGTGGAGCGATGAACGGTTGTTTGCCAAAATAGTTGAAATGGCCAACAGCAACTGCTGGCTGAACATCTCCAACAACTGTGACATCGAGGTGGTCTATAAGCATCTTGCGGAATTTGAAGGCCGATGGGATTGGGAAGTGCTCACAGGCAGGGTCGATGACGATTTCCTGCTTGAACACTTCAATGATTATCCGTGGAACCTAGAAGGTATTTCAAGCGACATCACAAGAGATGTTTCTCTGATAGAAAGCTTGATTCTTAAAGCCGGAACATATTCAACTGAATGGGATTGGGAGGCACTTGGGAAGCGCCTTGAAAAAGATTTTGTCCTTGACAACCTGTCCCTTACTAACGTTGATTTATCCGGTTATACCGAGGATTCTGTCCTTATCAGATCCCGACTTTTGGAGTATCCGGACAAACGCTGGGATTGGGTCAAAGTCGAAGACACATTCGACCTTCCGTTCATCTTAGAGAACATCCTTACATTGCAGGGACATCTTAAATACGTCCGCCTCTTCGACAGAGCTTTCTCAGAGGATGAAACCGTGCGTTCTTTCGTCAACAATACGTCTTTCGTGTCGGCCGTGCGTGCCAACATTGAGGAAGGCGGCTCTCTTTCTTCATTATTGTTTAACGAAAAAGCGTATGCCTGGTCAGATGAATTGATTCAAGCCTTCGACTCGTTGGGTTTGATAGATTGGCATTCCACCCGTTATTCGGCTGGATTCGAATGCAATCCCAGCCTTGTTTGGGACAAGTCATTTTTCACTCGATATAACGGCAACGTCACGACTCAAATAGGTAGGGATTTCGTGTCGGAAAGAATACAGGACGAATCGATCATCAGTGATTTCAAGGATTTTGAATGGAACTGGTCTAAGCTGTCCGGCAATCAAAATATTTCTACTGACTTCGTTAAGGCGAATTACACTTTGCCTTGGGACTGGAGCATTCTTACGGAAAGAATGTTTGCCAGCCTTAAGTATAACAACATCGGGCATCCCGCCTTTGTCGACAAATGGGATTGGAGTTATCTTTCATCAAATCTCCCTTTGGATTTCATTCTTGAAAATCTCACGAAGTACTCCAATCATTGGTCATGGAACGAGGTGCTTGACAGAATCATAAACGACCAGAACCGCCTTGACATCACATGGCTTTCATCGATAGCGACATCTCTCAATTCTATCACCGACACGACTGTCAGGGAATCTGCCTGGACGTATTTGTCGGAGGAGTATTCATACGATGAGTTCAAGGACATTCTTAGGAACACATACCATGATAGCAGGTTCTCGTGGGATCTGTCTATGTTGTATTCCAAGAAAGAATTTGACATATTCACCGACCTTGCTGAGTGCTCTGATTTTATTGACTGGGAGACACTCTCCTACTCCAAAGACTTCGATGAACATCTGGCCTTTGACCCTAAATCCGGCATCAAAGAAGCATCTTGGAATAGAGATGTCAAGCAATTAATCGTTAGTCTCGAAGACAAATGGGACTTCTTCGGCTTGTCCACATTAAGCAGTCTTAATGATAAAGATTGGTTCTTGACAAAGTATGCCAGAAAACTTGACTGGGAGTATATCTCTCTTCACAGCCTAATATTTTCAGTCGAGGACAAACAGCAGCTCAATAATGTAATCAGTGCTTACCGCTCCTATATCTCGTTTGAATCATTATCCGAGCGCCAGGACGTGGATATGATTCAAATTATCAAAGGTTTCCCCGGAGCGCAATACGACTATAATGCACTGATTGCCAACGGCAAGTGGAGAGTTACTCAAGCCGACATCGAATCAAGGCCACGGTATCAATGGGATTGGAGATTGCTTAGTTCCGCAGAAACGTTCAAGCCGACAGATGAGTTTTTGGTCAGGTACTCCGATAAAGACTGGGACTGGGAAGCTCTGTCCAAAAGGGATTCCTCCAAATTGTGGTCGTCATCCTCATTGCTGTTACTGATGGCCCAAGAAGACCACATATCGTCACAGGTGGACTGGAAGACTCTTACCGGACGCCCTTACTTCCCCGTCAGTACTCCCCTCATTGCGCTCATTCCGGACGGAGAAGTGAATTGGGAGAGATTGTCTTCTTCAGAGAAAGTAATGAATCTTCTTCCGGATTTCGCAGACGATTTGGATTGGCAGGAGGTGTCAAAGAACGAGCACTTCCCCGTCACGGATATTGAGACTCTTGAAGAGTACGCGGATGATCTGAATTGGAATATCGTCTGTAAACGAGAGGACTTCACATTCACCAACGAGATACTTGAAAAGTTCACTGACAGGCTGGATTGGACAAAAGCGTCCGTGTCCGAGACTATCAACTTCACGGCGGCTTTAGTTGACAAGTATCTTGACTATTGGGATTGGCCGTCACTTGTCAGGAACAAGGCTTTCTTCAATAAGGTTGAAATACGCGACAAGGGGTACCTCAGGCAGGAGAACATCATCAGTTTTGTTGATGCATTCCCGTATAAACCTACGGCTTATCATTTTACGCATATGAGTAATGCGGTAAAGATAATCAAGAGCCATACGTTACAGAGTCGCAATAAAGCAGAAGGAGTCTTCGAAAACAGTGCTGGTACAAATGTTTCTATTACCGCCAAGGCTCATGGTTTTGCGAGATTCTATTTCACCTCCAAATCACCGACTCAGTTTTATAACGAATGTCTTGGCAAAGACCATAATGATGGTAACTATTATAGTCGTGCGCTGAACCTTGGTCTTCCTAAATGTCCGATGCCGGTGTTCTTCGTCATTGATGTCGATGAATTATTAGCCAAGTACCCTGACAAATGCTATTATAGCAACGGCAATATGCAGAAGAGTTCGACCAGAGCATTCAAGGTCGTTGATGATCCACATCATATCAGTGCGGACGAAATCTATAACAGGTACAACAAGGACGCTCGTCAGCAAGAGTTCCTTGTTCAAGACGAAGTTGATCTATCCTCACTGTCCTCCCTGCATATCTGTTGCTATGATAACTACCAGCGTGATATGCTTAGAACGCTGGTCGCCACATCACCCCTAAAAGACCGCATTATTGCGAAAGAGGACTTATACGAACGAATCAACAAGAAACTGCATTTTGACGATTCGTCAGACACCCTCGAAATAACGACCGACTACTGCAACCCCTTCGAGTTTAGAGTCTCTTATGAGACCGGTGGCTCTCCAGAGATATTAAACCCTGATTCTATCATTAGAGAAAAAGGCAGTAACATATATATGAGTCGCTTCTTGAGAATCAAGAAGAATAAACCGTTCACCATCTACTTTGAGGTATCCGAACCTCGTAAAGGTAGCTGGCTAATATATACCAACAAATAGTATGAGTTCAAACATAACCATAGTTCGTGGAAACATCTTTAACACGAAGGCCCAGACAATCGTCAACACGGTCAACTGTGTCGGCGTAATGGGCAAAGGCATAGCCTTGGTGTTCAAATTACGCTACCCGTTTATGTTCGATATTTACAAGAGCTTTTGTAAGTCCAAGCAGATCGGGATAGGTAAGCTGTGGCTCTACAAGGGTGAACCAGGTGAGCCCTGGGTCTTGAACTTCCCCACGAAATTCCATTGGAAGTATCCCAGCAAAATTGAGTACATCGAATTTGGCCTTGAAAAGTTTGTGGCTTCATACAAGGAGAAAGGAATAACATCTATAGCCTTTCCGATGCTTGGAACCAACAATGGCGGATTAAGCAAAGAGGAAGTGCTGCCGGTGATGCTTCGTTATCTTTCCGTATGTGATATACCCGTAGAGATTTACGATTATGATCCGTCCGCTCCAGATGATTTGTTTGAGAAGTTCAAGAGCACATGGCAATCAATTAGCGACAGCGAGAAGAAAGCCTGTGGCATACGGAGCATCACTCAAATTAGATCCATCAATAAAGCGTTGGAAGACGAATCAATCAAGTCCATGATTGCTTTGATTAATTACGATGGTGTAGGCATGAAAACCATGGAAGGTTGCTTCAAGCTGGTAATGAATTATAGAAAAGAACAAACGCTATTATAATTATGGGACTGCTTGTTTATAAAGTCGCGGATTACTCATTCACCGCTGAACGGGAACAGTATCGCGCTATCTGTGAGATGCTCAAGAAACACTACGCAGGTAAGCCGGAGGTCTGCCTATTTGTTGCGAACTACAACATTTATGACAGCGAAATAGATGGCATACTGTTTAAGAATGACGCTGTTATATCCGTTGAGTTCAAGAATTACGGAGGTGAGGTAACCGCAGTCGAGAATGGTGCCTGGACGCTCTCGGACGGAACAATAATCAAGGGTGGTTCGAGGAAAAATCCTTATCAGCAGGCAAAGGTCAATCACATCAATCTCAAACAGGGGTTGATTGATGGAATGATACTGTCCCAAAGTGTTCTTCGCAATGTCCCGGCGTTGATTGTATTCAACCAGCCGATTCGATGCAACAATCTTCTCTCCGGCAGGGTGAAGAGTTGGCTACACATCACAGACAACGACCATTTCCTTCAGAAACTGTCCGACATAACTGAACCTCGGACTGATTTGTCAAACGAAGAGATACTCCACCTCGTTGAGAAATTGAATCTCCTCGATGAGTGGAAAGACTTGGATTATTGTGACGTTCAGGAACCCGAAGAAGAGCCTCTTCCGGAAGACGTTCAGCAAGGAGGTGCCCTACCCTTCGATGTTGAGGTTGAGGAATCTCCGGCTCCAGTCCAGGAGGAGGTCGAGGCTCCAGCCTCAGATAACGCTCGTCAATTAGATAAAAGCAGAATCCGAGTAGCTTCTGACCGTATAGAAGCCCTGGGCGACAACGAGATATTCCTTTTCGGCAGCAACATCGCCGGTAAACATGTCGGTGGCGCAGCACGGCAAGCATATCAGAAATTTGGCGCTGAATGGGGCGTTGGTACGGGCCCTACTGGCAAGTGCTACGCTATACCGACGATGCACGGTGGTATTGAAGTAGTAGCCCCTTACATCGATGCGTTTATCCAGTATGCCACGGAACATCTGGAGTTAAGATTTCTCGTTACGAAGGTCGGATGCGGTGTTGCCAAGTTCCACCCCAATCAAATAGCCCCGCTCTTCGCTCAAGCCGTTGACCTACCCAATGTGTATCTCCCGGCAGAGTTCTGGCTATACTTACAGAAGTGACAACACCCCCGGATGAGAGAACAATGGACGAACGTCCCGCGAACAATCCGCGCCATACGTTCGGGCGTAAAAACAAAGAGGGCTGCCATTCAACTTGAGCAGTTCCCTATTCCGATTCCGGAGATTTTTTGCGATATTTGTCTTCGGCTTTTTGCCAAAAACTGCATTGCCCATCTCCGGTACAAGTCCGGCAAAACTCGTTGGAAAAATTACGGCGAACTGCCGAAAAGTCGTTAGAAAAATTACGATGGTATTTGAAAAGTCGTTGAAAAAAGTGTATTTTTGCTTCTAGATAAAGTGTCATACTATGCTGAAAAGGAAAATTGAAGACGATCTCATTGCGTGGAAAAACAAGCCTGGGCACAAGCCTCTGGTAATAATGGGTATCCGCCAGTGCGGTAAAACATATATCTCACGGCACTTCGCTGAGCAGAACTACAAGAATGTCGTCTACATGAACTTCATCAAGCAGCCGGAGAGGATCAATGCCTTCGTCGGATCAAAGGATGTGGACAGCATTCTGCTCAACCTATCCGCGCAAATCAAAGGGGTTAAGTTCATCCCCGGAGAAACCTGCCTGATCTTTGATGAAATCCAGGAATGCCCCGAGGCCAGGACTTCGCTCAAGTTCTTCAAAGAGGACGGCCGCTTTGACGTGATTGCCACTGGCTCCCTGCTGGGCGTCCAGGGCTACGGCGATGAGCTCAAGAAACGGCGTCGCAAGATGGTTCAGAAGAAAGATCTGGGAATCAACTCTGTTCCTGTAGGCAGCGAAGACATCATCGAGATGTACCCGCTGGACTTCGAGGAGTTCCTCTGGGCCAACGGTATGACTCCGGATGTCATCGAGGCTCTCAGGAAGTTCTACACGGAGGAAACGCCGGTTCCGGAAGGAATCCACGTGGCCATGAAGCAGTATCTGAACCTCTATGTCGCTATCGGTGGTCTCCCCGCCCCCATCAACGCATTCCTGACCACCAATAATATGAACGCCGTCAGTGAGGAATACAAGGGTATCTTGAAGGAGTACCGCGACGATATGGTCAAGTATGCTCCGGACAAAGACAAGCCCCATATCCGCGAGTGCTTCAATTCCATCCCCAAGCACCTGGCCAAGGAGAACAAGAAATTCCAATACAGCAAGGTTAAGCCCGGCGGACGAGGTGAAACCTATCTTGGCTCTCTTCAGTGGCTGGAAGACGCCGGCATTATCTGCCGCTGCTACAATACCGATATCACCGGTCTCCCGATGGAAGGCAATGCCAAAGACAATGTGTTCAAGGTTTACACGGCAGATATCGGTTTGCTCATCGAGATGCTGGGCCCTGGGACCAGGGCGGATATCCTGCAGGGCAACCTAGGAGGATTCAAAGGCGCCATCTTCGAGAATCTGATGGCAGACACTCTTCACAAGAAGCAGCAAAGCCTGTACTACTTCCTGAAGGACTCTGGCCTTGAGCTGGACTTCCTCGTCCGGATGAAAGGCGAATGTGTGCCACTTGAAGTGAAAGCCAAAACGGCCCAGGCCAAGAGCGTCCAGACTGTCTTGAAGCATGTGGACAAATACCATGTGAAACACATCATCAAATTCGGCGACTACAATGTCGGCCGGGAAGGACAGCTGCTCACACTCCCCAACTACATGCAGTTCCTCCTGGACCTGCAGCCAGAAAAAATCGTCCTCGAACCAATCGACGTGGACGCCGTCAACGCCCTAGCAAAGAAGATCCTTGGCTAATTTGAGAACCCTCCTCGTGCTCTGAAACGATGATGGAACAATACTACTGATGCGATAAATTTTGGTTTAAAAGTTTAATTCAAGTTCATTGACATTTTGATTTTGAGTGAGTGGGGCTGGAACATCCAGCAGTTCGCGGAGATCAGTCTTGGTAAGGAGCGATGCTCCTACCACCTTTGAGACTTCCGTAATGGTCAGCGGGCTTTTGATCGCAGCTTTCACCCAGGCGAGCAACAGATAAGTGCTGATTGCGACCCAAAGATGGATCTTGACAGCATTCTCCGAGTATCCCCAGAGGGCTTTGATGGTCAGGTTGCCCTTGATCCATTTGAAGAACGACTCAATCTGCCATCTGTTGCGGTAGATGTTGGCAATTACAAGCGGTCCGAGTTCGAAGTTGTTGGTAAGGAAGATGATAACATCTTCTTTCTCAGCGTCATAGAACTCAACAATGCGCAAGTCTTTAGGATACTTTTTCCGGCTGGCATAGCCTGTAAAGCGAATGGTCTTATCTCCAACGATACCCACCAGGTCATTGATGTTGTAGTTGGTCTCAACCACCTCATACTTCATGGGAGTCTTTGCCATGGTAACGAAGTAGGTCTCATTCTCGGTCATCCGGTAAAGGGCTTCCAAGTCCACATAGGCCTTGTCCATCGTATAGATTGCCCACTTGTATGGCTCATACACATCCAGATAGTTGCTATAATGATATCTGCTATCCGTTATGTAGATGGAGTCCGGTATGCTTCCGCGTAAGTCCAAGACAGTATGCATCTTAACGCCGCCTTTCGAGTACTTGCCAAGAGCCCATTCAGCCAGCTTGATGCTGCAAGGAATGGTGGTGGAGTCTATCGCGAAGATCTCCCAGCCGGGAAGATGGACGTCATGAATATCCTCCTTTGCGTACATCGGACGCACTTTGCGGATGAGCCACATGCCAAGTTCCTCGAAGATCCTGTAGTCCCGCACCTCGTTTGCCTTGGACAAGGACGAAGGGTCAACAACCGTTGGAATACCAAGGTGATAGGCTGCCTTTTTGATTGACCTTAGAACTAAAGCAATGTTTTTCAAAGACTTGCATCCGGCCATTTGGCCAAACATAAGATGAAGACAATGACTGTAACTGTTCAGATTCTTGGCGTGGAAGTCTCCGTTGTACTTTTCAACGGAGACTTCGAAGACCCATCTGGGGAAGTATGTCATTACTTGCGAGAAGACATATTTGCCTTGGTTCATAATTGCGGCTTTTAGCAGCCACAAATTTAGCCAAACGCTCACTTCAAATCGTAAAATGTCAAAGAGCTATTTAAATAATTTGTAGTTAAGGACTTGCAACGATGTTGAATCGATTTATCGCATCGGAAAGCGATTCAAATCGTGAATAAGCCAAAACATCAGTAAAACATTAAATATTAATAAGTTATATAAGCAACGCATTAAATTAACGCATCACTAGTAGTCAACCCATATAGATAAGCATAGGATATTTATCGGATTATCATTAAATTCGCTACCGAATAAAACTAAAATATCCAAAACAATCATGGAATCCGGAAAAGGTTATGTTTACATATTGACAAATCCTTCATTTCGTGAGGATTGGGTCAAGATCGGCAAGAGTTCACGTCCTGTGGATGTTCGCTCGAAGGAATTGGACAACACTGCGGTTCCACTGCCGTTTGAGGTTTACGCCACGCTTTACACCAGCAAATACAGCAAGGTTGAAAAGCAGATTCACAAGCAGATAGACAGGCTGACGGATTTGAGGATCCGCCAGAACAGGGAGTTTTTCAACATCGCTCCCGCTGTGGCACTTGACATTATGCGTGATATGGCCGATCTTCTGGACGATGCGGAACTGGCCATCTATGTTGACGGAAAACCGGTAATATCCCAGAATAAGGAACAGGACAACGCCATCAAGAACGAAGAGGCGGAGAAAAAGAAGCGGATAGCCAGGCCAAATTTTAAATTCCATATGGTTGGAATAAACATAGGAGACACGGTCATATTCGATGAACTGAATATTCCATTAAAGGTCGCGACGGATGACAAGGTTGAATATGGCGGGCGGCTTTATAGCTTGTCAGCCTTTACGGGAACGTTTCTTCCTGTTGAGAAGCAGAACACTTCCGGAGCTTACCAAGGTCCGAAATATTTCAGTTTCAAAGGGAAGGTTCTTGCGGATCTACGTAATGAGATCGAAAAGGAGCAGTGTGGAGGCGATAATTAGGCGGCAGGAATAATCGCTTAAATATGAAACGGATAGCGGTTGTTATATTCATAATGATCCTTGCTTGCGTGGTGGCGGACGCGCAGTCTTACATCAGGCGCGGGAAGGATGTTTACTCGGCGCCCTTGTACAATTGGGACGGAAGTTGCCTGCGGGCGGGGAACAGTAAATATTCAGAGGTTTTGATTAATTTCGATGGTGAATATATCCGCGGGGGTGGCAGCCGCTACGGTGAGATTCTATACAATTGGAACGGGGTGGAGCTGCGTGGCGGTCGTGGCAAATATGCCAAGGTGCTTTTCAGCTGGGACGGGAAAAACATACGCCAAGGCGACAGCAGATATTCCACCGCGCTGTATAATTCTGACGGTCAATATATTCGCAAGGGTGAGGATAAATATTCACAGCCACTGATGAATATTTCAGGACCCGTTCCCGCGGCGGTGCTGATTTACATATTGCTGCTGTAGCACGCCGCAAAGTTGGCTACGTCTGTCTGTATTTTCATAATAGAGGCATTAATATAAAATATTGTATAATAATGAGATTGGTGATTCAAAGGGTGTCGCGCGCAAGCGTTGCCATTGAGGGCAGAACCGTGTCCGGGATCGGGAACGGGCTCCTGGTGCTTGTCGGAGTCGAGACTGGAGATACGGAAGAGGATATGCGCTGGCTTGTGGGCAAGACTGTGGGACTGAGGATATTCAATGATGAGAATGGCGTGATGAACAGGAGTGTCGTGGATGTTGGAGGGGAGGTTCTTGCGGTGTCGCAATTCACTCTGACGGCATCCACCAAGAAAGGGAACCGCCCTTCCTACATTCGTGCCGCAGGCCACGATTTGGCAGTCCCGTTGTACGAGAAGTACTGCGAGGAAGTCTCGGCGGCGATCGGCAAGCCGGTCGGCAAAGGAGTATTCGGCGCGGATATGCAGGTATCCCTTGTCAACGATGGCCCGGTGACGATAATCATCGACTCAAGGATTCGGGAATAGATTCACAGCCGCTCAATGAATAATATAACGTCCGTTACTACCCGCTGCTGTCGTAATGACAAACCTTACAGCAGTCGGGCGATCTTGGGGATCAAGGTGATGTCAGCAGGCAGCCATTCGACTGAACAGAGCTGTTCGGCGGTCAGCCAACGGGCGGCCTCGTGCTCGACCAGATGAAGGTCACCGGAAAGGATGGTGCAGGCGTAGCACTTCATCGAAAGGTGGAAGTCCGGGTAGTCATATTCAATGGTGTCAATCAGTTCGCCGACTCGGATCTCGGTTTCCAGCTCCTCGCGGATCTCCCTTCTAAGTGCATCCTCAGGACTCTCCCCCGCCTCGACCTTGCCGCCGGGAAACTCCCAACCATCCTTGAATGCACCGTAGCCACGCTGCGTGGCGAAGATTTTCCCATCTTTGAATATCACGGCTGCAACTACGTTTATCGTTTTCATTTTCAATGTCATTTTAAAGTTAAACATTCGCAGACGTGATGTAGTCGTACAGATTCTTCTCGACCGGAGTGTCAATAGTAGTTCTTTCACATCTTGACCGAATGTACATCTAAGTCAATTGGGTACGCGCCGCGTACCTTTTCTTCATATTCTCTTTTACCGTTCTTCATAATAATACGAATAATCTATTCCTTTCATGAACATCTCCCTGTCATTCACCTTATCCGTCAGTGCATCTTTCAGAAGCCCCTTGATTTCCGTGCTATCCGCCACGCTCTTTTCCATTGCCGCAAGATAAGCATATTTGTCAATTTGGCTCCAATCAATGCACTGTCCAAGTCGCTTCTTCAGAATCAGGTCTAGCCAAATCCTCGTTGTTCGCCCATTGCCTTCACGGAATGGATGCGCCACATTCATCTCCACATACTTGTCAGCAATCTCATCAAAAGTCTCTTCCGACATCTGTTCAATGTTATGCAACGTCTGTGAAAGAAACGCTACTGGAGCGAAGGTGAATCCGCCTTTGGAAATATTCACTGAACGTATCTGTCCTGCAAAGTCGTACAATCCTCCAAACAGATAAGCGTGAATCTGCTGAAGTCCTTTTACCGTTCCCACCTCAATGCTATCGAGCAATGAACTCTCGAATAAAGTATAAGCCTTTGCTTTGCTCTTTCCGTCAATGGTATCTTCACCGTAAGTAAACCACTCAATGAATCGCGATGCCTTGTTGTTCGGCATATTCTTCGCCAATTCCACAACTCCAGAAGCATCAAGGACATCTGTCAATCTCATCTTCCCGTCTGGCGCTCGCAGTTTGAACTGGTTAGTGTCACTAACCAGTTCAACCCCATCCTTCTTCAACTTGCTCTTCAGATACTTCCAATAGTTCCTGTTCTTGGCATAGTCATCCTGCGCATTAAGCACACCGACAATGTCAAGCACACTGTACCACCACTTAGAATTCCCCTCATCCCAAATAGCCCGGACCTCCCGGTCGTCGAAGAAACGGATTGATATTTTAGTCATAGTTATTTTAGAATAAAGTAAATTTGCGGCAATCTTATTGCTCCTCGCTTGAAATTATCTTGCGAATAACATCAAAGATTTCTCTAAAACAGTCAAAATTGAAGTTCACAGTATATTCATCACATTGCAATATCGCCTCTGCGAACGTGTCTTTTGAGCAGGCGATAGATTCTTTCTGTTCCAAATCACCTGCGTAAAATACCTTCTCATCTATGATGCCATTGACAGATATTTTGTTCTGCAGCTTGCTAATTCTCGTTTGATATTGTCCATCTTTGCTATTTCCAGACGCAAAAAATTCTTCACCTAGAAATAATCTGCGGTCATTACAATCTTTTGATAATAAATCTTTTTTGTGGTAGTAGTGTTCAATTGATATTTTGTCGCCGTATTCTGCTGTGTTTACTAAAGGTATAGCGAATGCGAACACATTGTTCCCTAAATTCTTATAAGGGCAAGAGCCATCGGTCGCAAAGGAAATATACTCATCAGAATCTCTATCAAAGATACCAATGATTTTACGGTTTTGCTTAATTCTTGATAATTGTATGAGCATATTCTTAAGCTGAGAATCACCCCACTGCAAGTTGCCTATATCAAAAAAATCAATATCAAGATCCGTTATACCGAGACGTTTAGTGGCCGCCTTTAAATGCTTAGCATCTGTTTTCCCTTCGGTTATTATTAGTGGCTTTCTGTCCTTTTGCACTTCTGAGAGTAAATGATTGTATCTTTCCGCATAGGTGTTCTTTTCATTAAGGAATTCTTTATAGGCGTTCTCATATACAGCATTGTTTGTTGGAGAAGATTCAAGCCCATTATTATCCAAATCGTAAATCACAGTCCTTTCGATTGATTGTTCAGCAAGCCCCATATTCAAAAATGGAGAATGACTACTAACAATGAATTGAATTTTGGGGAACAAATTAAATAACATCGGCAAGACCTCTTTCTGCAACTGGATGTGCAAATGTTTATCAACCTCATCAATTAGCACGATTCCTGTGAACTGATCCATCGGAATCATACCAAATACAGAATCACCTCTTCTTAATAATTCAGTGAAAATGGAAATAATAGACAACTCTCCTGAAGATAGGTTGAATATACTTGGGCAGTATTGACGGTCACCTTTACCAGCAACCATTTCCATAATTGATAATCTAGAGCCCGAATTATTTCGACGTCCTATTCCAAATCTCACATTGCGGCTAGGAAACTTTGAAATCAAGGCACACTCTAATATCCTTTTCGCATTTAGCCATATCGTTTGTTCAGGAGCGTTGATTATAGTTATCTTGCCATCTGGACGTGTGATAGTTTCTCTCCCATTAACTTCTTGGTCGAGAACAACATCCAAAATCCAATTCGTAATCTCGCGAATATCAGATGTGACTTCTAATGGATTTGTTAAATAGCCTCTATAAGCAGAATCTATTTTGTGAGTAACATCTTCTTTATATTTCTCGTTTAAGAAATTTGGCAGTTCAAAACGATAGGAAGGGAAATACGCGCATAGTGTATTATCAAAGATACCAGTTATATCATCTTGGTTGTGAAAGTCCGGTGCAATCATTTTGAATGCCTTTCTTTTCTTGTTAACCGCATCAAATGATTCGTATGGAATTCGATCATCCATAGGGATAACCGATTCATACCATTCCTTCGATATACCATTCCTTATATCTACATAGTCGATATTTTTTCCATTTCTATTGAATCGAATATACACAATAGATGTTTGGCTTTTATCTATATCGTACAATGGGCTTGAAATACGGTAATAGCTATTTTCTCTTCCTTCATAATTATTTGGATAGGCAGCCTTTGTCATTTCTATCCACGCATCAACTATATACGATAGAATAGTTGTTTTACCTTTCCCATTAAATGCAGTCAGAACAGATATAGATCCATCTCTAAATGATAAATCTATACTGTTAAACGGAGCCCTGTTTTTGATTATAATTCGATCAACGTAAAAGTCCATATCATTTATTATTTTGATCCAACAGATTGTTTAATATGCTCAGTATTTAGCGTAGTACGAGAATACTTATGTTATTTTCTTATATTTGAATAACATTCAAATAAGATGCTGCGATTCGTTTCATTTCATCAATAGAATCTTTCAGTTCGGAAGGACTATATTGGGGATTCAGATTATTCTCAGGATGATGTATGAAATTCCGGATATATGTCTCAGTGGTACATTGCTGTGCTTGCTGTGGAACACCGCCTTTGATCCTAATCCATGATTTATTTTGCTTACAACCTTTAGTTACAAGCCAAGCCTCGAAGTCTTTTTCAAATCCATTCTTAGCATCTTCGTCAATTGCCTTGCTCTGAAGAAATCCATATAGTTCATTGTGATATTCTTCGCTAGCATCTCCAAAAGCAATATAATTTACCTCATTTAATGAAGGATATGGAAGACTATTCATTTCTGCACTTCTAATGGTTTTCACCTCATTTTGATAACATACTATTTGAATCTGTTCAAAACCAAGCTGTCTGACAATGTCTGAACTATGGGTTGTGATTATGACTTGAGTTGAACTATTGTTTGATAGTTCCTTTAATGCCTTAACCAATAAACGCTGATGCTCCTTATGTTGAGATGTCTCAGGTTCCTCGATGGCGTATATGATGCTCTGACTCGAACTTTCTTTTTGTTGTCGTTCCGCTTCCGCCCTGAAAAAATTAAGCAAAATTAATCGCTTTACTCCACTACCTCGTTTGTTTATCGGAATATCCTCATCACCGGTAATAGATAATCCTTTAAAGACATCGGCCCATTTAAGTTCTTGTACAGATGGAACTTTAGGATGGAGGCTATCGGCAATTTCCGGATTCATTTCTTTAATCTTTTTCAAAGTTAAATCCGAAACATCCTGCAACTTCTCACGAACCTTTGTCGCCACTTCATCCAAACTCTTTAATAAAGCTGCATCAGAAAGGATTTGCTTTACAGCAGTCTTTAGGGGATCCTGAATTTCGTCATCATTGTCAGTGTTCTTTCTGTCAGCTTGAAATAGGCTATAATATGGCATATAACTTTGTAACCTTTCCCACAAAGCTTTAATATCTCCGTCTTTAGCACTTACAGTAATGTCGGTTTCTTTAAGCTCCAAATTCCCGTCATTACTATATTTACCCCATATTGCAGACCTCAGTAACGCATTTTTTCGTAAATCTTCACATTTAAGTCCTAAATTATTGACAGCGCTTTGTAAGTCCTTCTGCTTTTTACTCAACAAATCACAACAAGCAGGATTGGACGGATGATTCGCTTTTATGAAAACAGCAACATTCTTATCGGAAGCATTTTTAAATACCTTTATGACCTCAAGATCACCATCTTTGTTCAATAGATACTCTTCCTTTAAGGTTGTCTCATTTGACTCATCAATAATAACATTTTGTGGGAGAGAATCGAAAACGACAGATATTCTTACATCAGTTTCACCGTTAGCCTTTGCATTGACATTTATATCATCTTTATCAAGTTTTATAATACCTTTACCATTGTGAAAGAAAACATCCAACGCTTCAAGAATAGTAGATTTGCCAATATCATTTTTTCCGACGATGGCAGTAAGATCTTGGAAGTTAATTTTAACTTCTTTATAATAACTTCTAAAATTAGAAATGGATAATGACTTGATTCTCATATTGTCAATAATTATATGGTTTGCAATTTTTCCACCTCTTCAAAATACACAAACACCGGACTCCCGTCCTGAACCTCCGGATGTCTTTCGAGAATACCGCTCAAATCAATATCTCCTCCTATTTGCGCTCCAACATTGTACACAAGATACTCCTCATCGCCCATCCAATCCTGCTTAGGGTAGGCGAGTCCTTTCATCCTTTCCTTATCAGCAATGAAAGTCACCCCACTCAAAGAGTAACATTCCACCCCACCAAGCGGATTAGTATAATCATACAACATCAGGAAGCTCGCCGTGAACACCTGCTGAGTATTCTTATATACAGCTCCAGCACGTCCCTTATTGAACCTCACATTATAGAGTTTATTCCTCAGAATCCAATTGCGTTGCTCCTGTGAACGGTAACACCCCACAAGAACCGTTTCCCTCCTGTAATTCCCATAACCATCTGTCAGCGCATCCCTAAGCACCATCGTCCTGGAGACCTCTTCTCCGAAAAGCAGCCCATTAAAATACACATAAGGCTCAGTCCCGAGATGATACTCCTTAATTACGAAGTCATTGCTTAACACAGACAGAAGCTTAGCGTTTGCGAAATAGTCGCCCCTCTCTAGTCCCAACATAAGAAGCCCATAATGCTCCTTGCCATTGTCATAAGGACAGAACACCTTGCCATTCAGTTCTCTGAAATGCTTGTTCACCAAATCCCGAATATTTCCATCAGCACGCTGCAGCAGCAAATAGAAATCATATTCAGCATCAATATACTTGATAAAATCTCTACGGAATATCGCCTTAGCCTCATCCTTGAATTTGTAGCGAATACTCTGAGACCGGCTCACATAAGCATACAGCGCAAACAAGAAATTGATATCATACTTCCTTAGAAACAGGGTGTCCCTGTCGAAAATTCTGTTCTTGAACTGATAGTTTTTGTCAAATTCTCCGTCTTGTAAATGTAACTCGGCCGTTTTGAATCCATAATCTTTCTCAACTCTTCCGCTGATAAAAAAGTTAGGCGTGATATTGTATCCTTCAGTCAACTCATCACGATATTTCAGATGAGGTTTATTCTTATGATACCAGTCTATCTCTGTTTGGATGATATTCTTAGCATAGGTGTATTGCTTGTACCGAGATTCTCCTTTGGGGTCCTCCTTTTCTTTATAATACTTACTATCACCCACGTAATACACCTGTCGGTTTGCAGTTGTTAGTGACACCCCCTTGAACAGATGATCGACAATCTTTCCGTCCTGCTGCTTGACAAGACTGCTTGGTGCATCCGAATCTCCGAGGAGAACATCTATCATATCCTCGAATACGTTGTTAAAGTCACGGACAAGAAGATACTCTTCCTTCTCTTTAGCGTCTCTGATATTCTCAACCTTTGATGCAAAAGCGAACAAAAGCTCCCATAAAAGCACCAACTTCTCATTGAAATAATTGTTTCTGATGCTCTTGAGCTTCCTGCTGACAGCACCCCTTTCGAGCGTTCTCTTAAACTCACTGTCTGAAAGCAGGCTATATGGCTGGTCAATGTTGAAATTGAAATGATACTCGTTATTGATGTACCTCAACGTATTAAAAAACAGAACAAGCAACTCCTCATCGAAGTTGATTTCCTTTCTCCGGTTCACGATAAACGGATAGATTACTTTCCTGTCCTTTATCACCGGTTGTTGCGTTCGAATGGTCTTGTTCCAACTCACCTTGTTGTATCCGGAATGTGCCTGCTTGTAAATCAGCACAAACAAGCCTTGATTCTCATCGTAGAAATCGCGAAGGGACAAAATCACGTCCATAAGGGAAGTCTCATTCTTGCCCTTATTGGAACTCATAACGCTCTGCACCGAGTCCTTTTCTGTCGAGATGTTGTCAATCTCACGCTTCCGGTACTTCTCAATAGCTTGATAAAGATAGATTGGGAGTTCCGTCAGCAGTTCCGGCCTCCATCCATTATCTTTCAATGTCTTCGCATCGGAATCCGAAACCTTGACAGGAGAATCGTCAGTCAAGTCAATGCAGCCGAATCCCTTGCCACCGATATTGAATACTTTCGGAAGAATGAACACGTGGGATTGCGTCGGATCGTAATAATATCCGACACAATCAAGCACAGCTTTGTCATCTTTGAGATTTCCGCGCGAGATTACTCTTGCGTGCTCACTCCCAAAGACAGAATCAAGCAGCGAACGCTTGTAGTCCTTCCCTTCAAAAAACAATATCATTATGCAGTCTCGGTAGTGGATTCGTTTTCGACTTGTTGAGGTGCGACTCCATCTGATTGTGGATTATTTACTTTGTTCGCAGCCTTGCAAATCTTTTCAATGAAATTGATGACATAATTCGTCAAATCCTTGTCTTCGCACAAGTCTTCAAAATAAAGAGTATCGTTTCCGCCGAAGAATCCGGTTCTGAACTCATCCTCTTCCTTGAACACATCATTGAAAAGGAAGAACAGCACCTTATCCCTGAACGCTACCGCTGAAATCACATTATTTTCGTCAGACTGAACAAATCGGTTGCCAAGGATCTTGTTCGTGGAATGCTTCTCCTGCTTGATATACCCGTTCAGACCTTTTAATATCTCACTCCAAGAATACTTATGCGTCTCGTCAATCACCACGGTAAACTGTTCGGCATCGGTATAATTCACACCCACATATTCCATTCCCCATCTTCTTTTGAAAGCACTGTCGATAGGGAATAGGCTTTGGTCTGATGTATTCATCGTCGCCAAAATATTGAGGTTTGACGGCAATGCCAATATGCTGAAATCAAACTCTTTGGGGCCGTAAATTTCACGAATGACCTTCTCGTAACTCTCTTTGTCCTTCAACTCGCCACTAAGATATGTAGCGATGTCAGAGTCCGCATTGATGGTATATTTCGAATATCCAGGATGTCCCGTCTTCTGCCTGTCAAGCAACTGGAATATGTCTCCGAATATCTGGGCACAGTTACCACGATTAAGTTCCTCTATAACGAGATAGGTAGGTTCGTCGGGATGATTCCACGCATATATGTACGCATTCAAGAATACCTGAGGGACAAAAGAATATGTGATGTCCTCTCCTGTTGGCCCACCCATCTTGGGTTTGTAACAACCCACAAAACTCGCATAGTCCGTATCCGGATGGAAAGTAATTCTGAAGCACTTGTTATCTTTCACATAGTCTTTGTCAACAGTGTGCGACTTGCCAGTTCCTGGTGCGCCGTAGAAGATTTGCTGGAGAGGCAAAAGAGGAGCATTAGTAAGTGATATGCTTGAACCTGCATTTTTACCGACAAATTCAAAAAATCCTTTCTTGTCATTGATTCCAAATTCCGGCGATACTACATTGAACCTATTATGCGGAGCATTGGGCTTGATAGAGATAATATCATTATTGATCGTTACATCGGTAAAGTTATTAATCATATTAACCAAGATATCAGTATTTCCAATATCTTCGGAAAACATTGACTTAAGCGCCTCGCTAAACAATGGATTCTTATGATCCAGCGCCCAATTTACAAGGAATCTATTTATTATAATAGGCTCTTTAGTCGTTGTCATACTACGTGTATATGGGTTTGGGGCATAATAATGCTTTCCCCAATACTCCATATAATCAGTCGCTTCTTCTATCGATATGAGTTTATCAAATCGCGGATAGAAGAATTGGTCATCTTCATAATAAAGTCCCATCTGAGCAGCTAATTGATATGGAGTTTGAAAAAAATCTTTTCCGCCAAATACTGCCCACCTATGTTCAACTACGGCTCTAGCTTCTTTTTTTGTACAAGGAGAAAGAGGTAGCAAAATATTGAATTCAACTACTTGTTTTATAGATGAATTCCTCCATCTGCAAATTGGATCTGCCATAATTATATTCCGTATTTTGTTATATCCATTTGTTTTAATAATGCCATCAACACATTTACAATAATACTGTTGCCGGCCTGCTTATATGTTGCAGTATCAGAGACAACTATTTTAAAGCTATCATCAAAGCCCATAAGTCGCAGACATTCACGTGGAGTCAATTTCCTGTATCGACCATATGTTGGATCAATATCATTGTCATCTTTGGAAGTCATTTCCATAGAGTTTTCCCCCTTTGGGATGATGGCATACTTTCCACAGCCCTTCTGTATGAAATACTGCTCTTCAAAGTCATTGGTGCAGAAATAATTCTCATCTGTAATGGCAGTGCTTGTATCAGATTTTAATGCTGGGTGGAATATGAAGTCCCCATGCCAATTAAACTGCTGGTTCCGTTTCTGACAAAGTTGAATATCTCCATTAATCTGAGTATAGCTCTTCTGATGATTAATGCTCTCAGTTATAAACCGGACACCTTTTTGTTTGAGCAAATATTTTTTGTCAAAACTGTGCTCTAGGAGATTAAATACGGTCATCCTTAGTGGAACTGGCTTCGGGTACTTAAACTCGGTTTCTTTCTTGAATCCGATGCAGTAAATTCTCTCTCTACTTTGGGGTATTCCATAGTCCTTACCATTTAGAACCTGATAATATACATTGTAACCACAGTCTTCTTCAAAAGTCTGTTTAATGGTACTCCAAGTGTTTCCTTTGTCATGACTAAGCATACCTTTGACGTTCTCGAAGATAAACACTTTAGGCTTGCACTCGATGACAACTCTAGCGAATTCTCTGAAAAGTGTTCCTCGTGTATCTTCAAAACCTCCTCTTTTCCCTCTCATAGAAAAGGCTTGACATGGAGCACCTCCCACAAATAAGTCCACCTTCCCTTTAAATGGCTTGGCATCAAAATCATGTATGTCCGTGTGCCATTTGTCATCAGTGATATCATAGTTTGCAAAATATGCTTTCTTGCAATCTTCATCAATGTCCCCAGCAAATTGAATATCTACATTCAGCCCCAATCTGTGAAAAGCATGCTCAATTGCACCGATACCACTGAAAGACGTCGCAAGCCGAATGGTTCTCTCCAGATGAGAAAATTTCACTTCAGACCAATTATCGTTGGTATCGATGTTCGCTTTAGTATTTTGTATTTCAGCGTATTTGTTCTTCATTATTCTCTTCCATATTTCGTGATGTCCATCTGCTTAAGCAAAGCAATTAATACATCAACAACAATGCTGTTACCAGCTTCCATATAAGCGGCAGTATTAGGGACTACTATTTTGAAATCATCTTTAAACCCCATAAGCCTAAAACATTCTCGCGGAGTAAGTTTCCGTATGCCATTAACGCCCTTATCTTTCTTGTATGTGACATAGTTGTCTACACCAGCTCGATGCATTTTGTGCATTGATTGAAGGAGTGGCCTTGCTATATCAAGATCTGTTTTAGTCGAAGTCTTGAATGTCTTTGTGCCTCCTGCCAATACATACTTAGCAACTTTCTCAGATAAATAATACTTTTCATCTACATCACCACATGTGAAAATAAACTCATTGTATTTCTCTGAAGGCCTTGAATTATCCTCGTCGTCTGATGAATACGCTTTCAGGACTTTTGAATTAGTCGCCTTGTCATAAAATTGGGAATCTGTGTAGTCCTCTAAAAAGTCGTACATTCTATATTTTAATTCAATCGGAGCAGGATATAAGAACTTAGTTGTCCTTTTAAATCCGACGCAATAAAGGCGCTCTCTAGTTTGAGGAATGCCATAATCTCTAGCATTAAGTAGTTGGTAGTGCACGTCATAACCACAATACTGTTCAAATGTCGTTTTGATTACATCCCAAGTTTTGCCTCCATCATGCTTGAAAAGACCTTGAACATTTTCAAAGATAAACACTTTAGGCTGGCACTCTTTTATTATACGAGCGAACTCTCTAAATAGTGTTCCACGGGTATCTTCAAAACCGCGTTGCTCGCCAACAATGGAAAAAGCTTGACATGGGGCACCTCCGACTACAATATCCACCTTCCCCTTATACGGTTTTGCGTTGAAGTCATGTATGTCCGTATGCCATTTGTCTTCGGTTATGTCGTAGTTTGCAAAATATGTTTTTTTACAGTTCGCATCAATATCACCAGCAAAAACAATCTCGCTACGCAAACCAAGCCGTTTAAGTGCATATTCAAAAGCACCAATACCACTAAAAGATGTCCCCATCCTTATTATCCGTTCAGGATGTGAGAACTTTTTGTTTACCCAAGTTGCACCTTGAGTATCAATATTATCTATACTATTTTGGATAGGCTTTGTTATCATCTCTCTACCTCTCAATCTCGTCTATCTCATTTATTGATCTCAGTAAATCCCTTGTATCCACTTCGAGGCATCTTGCGATTTCCACGAGAGTGGCCACATTCGGTTGGGCCTTGTTTGTACACCATTTCGACACTGTTGCAGGATCCTTGCCCATCTTCTCGGCCAGCCACTTGCTAGTCCGCTTCTTCTCTACCAAGACAACCTTGATTCTGTTCAAATCTTCGCTCATTTCCGTTTTGAATTTGCTATAGACGCAAAGATAGTGATTTTTCTGACAATAAAAACCGAAATTAATTCAAAATATTATCACGGTTTTTTGGTAGATGACGATATTATAATTAGATTTGCTTGAAAACACAGAGAATATGGACAAACAAAGTATCATTCAATACAAAACCTCATTTGACGCGATAGCTTCTTACATTGAAGGCAATAGCGGTAAAGAGAAAGTAGAAATATGGTTCGCCCGGGATCTTCAACCACTCTTGGGATATGCAAGATGGGAGAATTTTCAAGTAGCAATCAATAGGGCTGTCGAATCTTGTAAAACGCAAGGAGTCAATGTTGATGACCATTTTCGTGAGGTCACGAAAATGGTTACTTTGGGCAGTGGCGCGACAAGAGAAGTGCAAGATTACATGCTTACAAGATACGCTTGTTATCTAATAGCCCAAAATGGAGACCCACGAAAGGAGCAGATTGCCTTCGCTCAGAGTTACTTCGCCGTGCAGACGCGAAAAGCCGAGCTGATTGAAGAACGCTTGAATCATATTTCGAGATTAGAGACAAGAGAACGGCTTCGGGCTTCCGAAAAGCAACTGTCGCAGAACATCTATGAACGCGGCGTCGATGAGAAAGGGTTCGGACGGATTCGCTCTAAAGGAGATACAGCTCTTTTCGGTGGCCATACGACTGAGGATATGAAACAGCGTTTGGGAATAAAAGGAACAAGGCCTCTCGCTGATTTCCTGCCGACACTCACTATCGCGGCAAAGAATCTTGCCACGGAAATGACCAACTACAATGTGGAGAAAGCGGACTTATATGGAGAGACCTCCATAACACGTGAACACATACAAAACAACCGAAGTGTCAGGGAAATGTTAGGAAAAAGAGGAATCAAGCCAGAAGAGCTTCCGGCAGCGGAAGACATCAAGAAACTTGAACGACGAGTTGCCGCGGAAGAAAAGAAGCTTGAAAAGTCTGCCGAGAAGTTGCCAAAGGCGTAAAACGCCATCTGACGCACTTCTACATCATTTTCCTGACATCAGGAAAATGATATTCACGCCCCCTTAGATATCGAGTTGTAAACCACATAAAAGATATTGCTATGTTACGCCCCTCAGATAATTATAAGCCAAACGGCAACGTCCTGTCTGCCGAAGGTCGGCAGAACTATGCCGGTTATGTGGATTCTGTCATTAAACAATTTTCAGATGGTTTGGAACTTCTCAAAGGAGAATACACAACTAACAAATGTAATCCCAACCTTGCCTATTCCAACCTTGTCATGGTGATAGATGACTTGGATATGTTTGCGACAATGACATTCATTGATTGCCTGATAGCGAGCAAACTGTTCATTTTAGCCGAAGAAGATTATGAAAAGAAGTTCCTGAGAGGAAAACTTCAAGTTGTCCTTAATGAGGGCTTCAAGAAACTGTACGGCTTTGGTAAAGGCAAGGCTAACTCGAAGTGGAAGAAAATTGAAGCAATCCAAAGTATGTTACCGCCATTCCTGCAAACGGAATATATTCGAATAACCAATGGACTTGAGGCCATTTCTAACTCATTCAATTGGTGGAAAGAGGAACGAAATATAGAGACTCATATTGATGCTTTCGCCTTATATGATTCCAGGTGCATAGAAATAGACGAAAGCCAAGTTATGATGGATTCACTGCGGCTCATTGATGTCTTAAACGAAGTCCAAAACTACACCACCAAAGTTCACGGTTGCTATGTGAACACCATAAATCAGATGTATCTGTCTGTCAATAAAGCACAACAAAGCGAATTCTTATAGTGAGCCATCTAATTGTGCGATATTCCTAATTTATCAAAGAACGAAGCATTACGTTCACTTGCCGAATTAAGAAGCTGGTCAAACGAGATAACCTCAAAGTATATTCTGAAGCCACTGTGATAACCAAAATACCCTAACCTGTCATAGGTGTCTTTGAGATCATGGTTTTGACAAATGTCCCGCATTGATTTCGTTAAATCACATATGATATAGCAATAGGCAGGTGTTGTTTCTGATATGTCAAGTGGTCGCCCCGATTTTGTCACAGCGTTCCCTTGTCTAATATTTTTGACATAATCAATACATTGGTTAATCGGGTCATTATTTGCGCTCATATCATCTCTCATTGGCCTTTTGAATTCGACAATGCGCAGGGATGCGAAAGGCGGGTTGTCTTTCTCTGTAACGACCATAGGATTGTCATAGACATTTTCAACGAGTATGTCAGGGCGTTTTATCGAGTCGCAATCTGTCACAGGCATAGAGCTGAAGGATTTGTCAGACGCTAAGAAATGATGGAAAACGAGCCGCTCGTCTATAATCCAAAGGTTGTTGTCTTTGAATTCACCGCCATCGCTTGTGGTTCTCATCGGCATAATGATTTGGTGGATTTTATCCTCTTTCGAATAGTGTCCATCGTCATTTCTGGAAAGAGCATCTTTAAGCAGCTCAAGTATAATCTTCCTGTGGATAACATATCTTGTAAGGTCACTTTGTTTTAAACTTTGAATATTATCAAAGTATGCTTGCGTCCTCCTCTGATACTCTTCGTCAGATTCCCCACTTTTTACTTCCAAGACATCGTGCCCTTCAGCTAACAGATTATGTTCTTTTTCCATCATCTTTTGATGTAGAAGAAGATCCATCGCCTTATCCGAAGCATTAGGGTTGATCGATTTTTCTTCTTCTGACAAAGATGCCAGAATCGGTTTGTAATAAGGAGCTTGCTTATCTACAAATGCTTGAATCTTTTCCTTGCCAGCTTCTATGGTGTCTTTTAAAAATGGAGATAGGTATTGTCTGATGGCTTCTAATACTTTTGAGCGAATATCTGAAAAGTAAATTTCTGAGTATAGCTCATCACCATTCTCATTCGCTCGTTTATCAGGGATGAGGAATGAAAATCTATCTGGTGCTACGTGTTTATCAAGATAAGGAGCCGTAACAAAACATTTATAGAAAAAAGTCCCGGAGTTAGTCTGAATCGCTGAGTCATACAACCCTACAACGTCTTTAATTTTCTCGTCGTTTACAATTCTATTACCTGCACAATATGAAATCACATTATTGTTTTTGTCGGACCTCTGCAGTTTTATGTGAAGAACATTAAATGTTTCATCTCCGAGTGAGAATGTGGCAGTCTTAGAATTATCGCTGCCCATATACGAATCATAGATTTCGGATAGATTGGTTGCCGGATTTGTGCCATCAATAACTCTTATGTCCGGGCACCCTCCTTCTCTGATAAAGAACCAAAGACAATGTTCAAATATCGCCTTTGCGATGCCTTCCTGTGAAAGCTTATTTAGCGATTCTTTGAATAACGGCTTAATACCCCTTAGATGGATTATTGTGCCTAAACTTTCTTGACTTAACTCTGATGCGTCAAGATCATCGATTCCTCTTGATGTAAAAATAAAATGTCTCCGTTTTACCTCTGAACCATCAATATAATTACTCTCGATTTCTGCAGAATCAAATGCTTTAAGCCAAAGTAATCGTCCTATTCCCTTGCATCCAAGAGATTCCCTATATAGCGAATCTAGTTCGCAAAATGATTTATAATTATCCTTGGTGAAACCGATTCCATTGTCCTCAACAGTAATACCAAGCAATTCTGCTTTTCCTCCAAACAAATCGGACGTATTAGCCCGTTCCAATATGACTCGGATTTTCCCCTCTGTAATAGAGAACGAATTATCCGATTTCAATCGATCGTCAATTGCATAAATAGAATTGACAACAGCTTCAAATACTGGGAACAAACACTTTGTTACTGGTAAATCAGTATTTCTTAATCGTCCTTCGAGACTTGAACCAAGTTGAGCCATAGCTGTGAAGAGTATAATTCCGTATAAAAATAGAAAAATTTGTATATAACTGCAAGATAACAGGGATATTATGTGTTTTATGCCCTGAAAGACATTGCCGAAAAACTTGCACATACAGGCAAAGTGGAACCAGCTGATTCGACCATTTCATCGCAACTCATCTTATCGGGTAGCTCTGTGCTTCGAATTTTGTACTTAAATATGGGCTTTGGTGTACCAAGCGCACACAGACTTGCCTTTGGTACAGGAAACAGGGCTTCTGTGTACGGAATCCTATTGCTCCTTAGGCGTTTTCCGGGCGAGGTCAAAGATTGCCGGGGAAAGGTGGCAGTAGCCGCCGGGATTCTTGTCGAGGTAGTTTTGGTGGTACTCCTCGGCTTTGTAGAAACAGCGGAGGGGCTGGAGCTCGACAGCGGATTTCCGGCCGGCCTGGTCCTCAAAGGACCTAAGCACAGTTTCGATCACTTCCCTATCCTCGACGTTATCGTAATAGACGCCGGTGCGGTACCTTGTGCCTTCGTCCTCACCTTGTTTGTTCAGGCTGAACGGGTCGATCATATTCAGGAATAGATTGACAAGACGCTCCAAAGACACTTTCTCGGGATCGTAGCGGACGTGGACGCATTCGGCGTGACCGGTCTCATCGGTATAGACCTGTTTGTAGGTAGGGTCGGTTTCCCAACCGTTCGCGAAACCGACTTCCGTGAAGACTACTCCGTCCACGAGTTTGAAGAACTTCTGCGCTCCCCAGAAGCATCCGGCGGCGAACCAGATGTCTCTTTCCTTTCCGTAGAGCAAGGAGGCAACCTCCTCAAGATACTTTCTGTCAACTTCGTCAAATGTGTTCAGATCCTTGCTGTCGATGTCAAGGACGGCGGCTATCCGGCCACGTTTCCAGCAAGGTACAACAATCTCGCTGCGGCTCTCGCTTGAGCAGGCTATGTGACCGGGGAACAGCTCGACATCGGGGACAATGACAGTGCGCTCCTCGTTCCATGATGTGCCGCACACTCCCCTGCCCTTTGCGATGCGCATGCATGCCACAGGTCCTTGGAACGGCCCGAGCACAAGTTCCTCGGATGACGCCACACGGTAAAAACCTGTCCACCAGAAGCCGAACTCACTATTAAGCATCGCAACTATATTCGACATCCTCGCCACCTCGTCAGTCTCCCCGGCAAGAAGAGCCTGAATCTGAGGCAATAGCGCAAGATATTTTTCCTCTTTTGTCATATTCATTAATTTTTCAGGTAAAGATAATGTTTTTAGTTCAATAATAGTACAATGCTCCCAAGGGCACTCCGCAAGGTATAAAAATACCGTCACAGAATCATAATTCCACGCCTGCGTATTGTGTGCTGATATGCCGCCTATGTTCCCTAAAAGCATAGGCGGCATATTAACAAGCCTCTCACAATATTCTGTACAGGACATATATGCCGCCATATTTACAAAGCAGGGGAAATATTGGAGAGCCAATGCCGTACGTCTGATTATATCCTGAATAAATTGATCTTTAACCGATTGCGAAGATATGCACGGCAATATGAATATACAGATATCAGAAAAATATATTGGATTTCTGATCAGAAAACTTATCTTTGTCAAGATCAAAACAGATAGTCCCAAATATGCTGTTGGCAAACTTCATCATAGTCGGAATTGTGATTCTTATGCTCATCACATTCTCCATCTTTATCCTCATCGGCAAAGGGGACGATCTTATCACCGGCTACAACACAGCGAGCAAAGAGGAGAGGGCGAAATATGACATCGGAAGGCTGAGAAAAGTCAGCGGCTACGGTTTGCTGCTCACATGCTTACCGACCGGCCTGCTTCCTTTGGCCGAGATGTCCGACATAATATTTTGGTCATCAATGATTTCTATGATAATTATAGCTATCGTTGTCACGATACTGGCGAACACCTATGCAAGGCGATAAAAACAAACAATAATTGATATGAGGAATATGAAAACACGAAGGAATATTCTCACCGCTGTACTTATGCTGTCTGTTGTGGCGTGCCGGAATGATGAAAGCTGGACCAATGCCGAGAAGAGTCTCATAAAGGGTGATGGCGAAGCTATGCGCGTGCTGACGATTTATGACAAGGCGGACTCGCTGGTGCTGCGGACGGAGTGCTCCGGAATCAGCACGAAGGAACTGACGAGTGATGAATATAAGATCCTGGCTGAGAAGATGGTGGCCACAGTGACCTCTCCGGAACAGGATGGAGTCGGCATCGCCGGGCCGCAGGTGGGAATATCACGCCGTGTCGTGGCGGTGCAGAGGTTCGATAAGGACGGTGAGCCGTTCGAGGTCTATCCGAACATCCAAATCACTTGTCACAGAGGTGAAAAGGCTCTTGGACCTGAAGGATGTCTCAGCATTCCTGGGAAGCGCGGCAATGTTGAGCGCTATCAGGACATCGACATCAACTACACCTCGCTCAAAACCTTGCGCGACACGACCGAAAGCATCAAAGGCTTCACCGCCGTGATCTTCCAGCACGAATGCGACCACCTCAACGGAATCCTCTACACCGACTATCTGGATGGCAACCAATAGAGTTTATATTCGCCATTCGTTTGATATAGAGACATTCATAATTCGGGAATAACTACTAAAAAGATATTGCTATATTCAAAAAATATAGTCATCTTTGCAAGGAAAGTCTGAATGCCGTGGATCGTTTGGAGTTCCACAACGCGATATTGGTATAGTCGTACTGATGTCGCTTTTTTGTTTTTTCAAAAATATCCACCAAAGTATAGATAGAGAACTTGGATGGGGTTCTCATCCTGAATATGTTCTCTGACTAACGTTTTTCTGAACTTATATAACTTGGAAATATGATATGGTCATACGGCAAATGCTGTATGGCCTTTTTTTGTAATCAAAATTGTTACAATTATGGACACACAAACAACAAAGGAGCTATTGAATGCTCCGCAAAGAGGAGAAATCATCCTCTATCAGACTGCCGATGGCAGGACAAAGATCGATGTCAAACTTGAAAATGAGACGGTTTGGTTGACGCAGGCGCAGATTGCCGCATTAATGGGCACAAACGTGCCGGCAATATCAAAACACATCTCAAACATTTACAAACAGGGAGAATTGGACAAGGGTTCAACCATTTCCAAAATGGAAATAGTTCAATGTGAGGGGACACGACAAATCAGAAGAACTGTTGACCATTATAATCTGGATATGATCCTGTCGGTTGGTTATCGTGTCAACAGTAAGAATGCTACGCAGTTCCGTCGTTGGGCGAACTCCGTCCTAAAAGACTACCTTATCAAAGGCTACGCCGTCCGCAATGACCTTGCACAGCAGAAATACGATGATCTGAAGGCTCTTGTGGATGTGATGGGCCGCACTATGGGGTATCTTGACTCCACGGACGAAGAGCAGATCAAGAGCATATTCGATGTAGTGAAGGACTACACTTATGCTTTGGACACGCTTGATAGCTACGACTATCAGACGTTGGGAGTAAAATCAACCACAAAGGAGTGCTTTCACGCCTCTTACGAGAATGCGATGGCGGTCATCAACGACCTGAAAGTCAAGTTCGGAGGAAGCGAGCTTTTCGGACACGAAAAGGACGAATCCTTCCACAGTTCAATCGGTCAGATATACCAGACTTGGGATGGAGTTGACCTATACCCTTCAGTGGAGGAGAAAGCGGCTATGCTGTTGTATCTTGTTGTCAAGAATCATTCATTCTCCGATGGCAACAAACGCATTGCCGCCACACTGTTCCTCTGGTTTATGGAAAACAACAGGATCCTTTATGCTCCGGATGGACACAAACGTATCGCTGACAATGCCTTGGTAGCATTGACTTTGATGATCGCTGAAAGCAAGACAGATGAAATGGATACGATGGTAAAGGTTGTTGTAAACTTGATCAATGGCGACAACAAGTAAAATGAATATTCAGAAGGGAATATTACCAGATGCGGACCCTGTCCTCTGGTTTGACGTAGAGGGAGTCGGTCGGCTGGATGCCGAAGGCGTCGTAGGCGACATTCAAACCACCGTGATCGGCGATGTCTTTGATCAGTCCAGCGAGAGCCTTAACATTCTCGTCGCTGACTTTTGTCACGGTTCCCCACATAGGTACTCAAGCGGCTGGGGGTTCAAGTCGGCCTAATGACCGGTCGCGTATTTGGCGAAGTCGTCTCCAGGACGCGCAGTGGTGTCCATGTAGGCGTAATTGATTCCGGCGGTCTTGGCCGGTTGGTTCAGCAGGCTCACGCGATGGCCAGACAGCCGCAAAGTAACAAAAATGACTATTTCATATTCATTGATGCAATTTGAATTTTCCAGACGCAAAGATACGGCGGAAAAGTTATTCCTTATCTATGAATATGTGGACAATGGTAGTTGATAATACTTTGAATATTAATTAAATCAGTATGGGCAAGGTGGACATCCGAAATCAGACAACCTCCTTCCTGCGTCTGAAATAAAGGATATAGAACACAACCAGAGACACAACAAACGTAGCAAGTCCGATGGCGCGGTTCCAAGAGTCAGGCAGCCCGAACCCGATCTTTGCCACGCAGATGTAGGTCGTGCAGACAGCCGTCATAAACGCCGCCGGAATCATCGTGATCAGATAAGTCAGCCCCTTCATGAACTTCACCAGATAAGCAGTCGCGGTCCACAACATAAACACGGCCAGAGTCTGGTTCGCCCATCCGAAATACCTCCAGATGACATTGAACCCGTTCTCATCGGCGATGTTGTACCAAAGCAACACCCCAGCGATCAAAAACAGCGGAATGCTGATCATAAGCCGGTTGGCGACCGGTTTCTGATTCAGATGCAGGAAATCCGCCACGATCAGGCGTGCGCTTCTGAACGCTGTGTCCCCGCTCGTGATAGGAGCGGCGACCACACCAAGGATGGCCAGAATGCCACCTAAAACGCCAAGCCAACCTTTGGAAACCTTGACAACCACATCCGGAGCCGCGGCGGAAACAGCCGCACCGACCTCAGCGGCACCACCATCAAAGAAGAACCACGATGAAACGGTCGCCCAGATCAACGCCACAATGCCCTCAGTGATCATCGCGCCGTAAAACACCGGCCTGCCAAGTCGCTCGTCAGTCAGGCACCTGGCCATCATCGGACTCTGCGTGGCGTGGAAACCGCTCACCGCGCCACAAGCGATGGTGATGAAAAGGCACGGGAATATCGGCTGGCCGCTCAGAAGCCCCTTCGACTCACCTAGATTGCCAAGCCCGTCCCAAAGCTCCGGAAGCGAAGGCCATTTGACAAACAGGCAGACCATCAGAGCCAAAGCCATAAAAATCAGCGCGAAAGCGAAAACCGGATATATCCGTCCGATGATCTTGTCGATCGGCATCAGCGTGGCAAGAAGATAATAAAGGAATATCACCCCGACCCATATCATAATCGATATGCGGCCTCCATCCCCCGCGATGTCTCCGAGAATCAACGCAGGGCTGAACACGAACACCGTTCCCACAAGCATCAGCACAATGATGGAGAACGCCAGAATGAAAGTCTTTGTGCCTTTCCCGAGATATTCCCCGACCAGGTCAGGCAGTCCCGCTCCCCCGTTCCTTATGGAGAGCATTCCGGTCATATAGTCGTGCACTGCACCGGCGAAAATGCAGCCCAGAACAATCCACAGGTAGGCTGACGGTCCGAACTTGGCTCCCATAATGGCACCGAAGATAGGTCCCGTTCCCGCGATATTCAGAAACTGGATCATATAGACCTTCCACGCCGGCATTGGAATATAATCCACCCCGTCCGCCTTGGTGATGGCTGGTGTCTTACGGGTCGGATCCGCCCCGAACCTCCGCTCCACGAACTTACCATAAAGAATATACCCGACCACAAGGGCCGCGAGACTGATCAAAAAAGAAAACATAATCCCAGTTATTAGTGACTTTCAATAGTTGCCACAAATTTACACAATAAAACGAATATGCCGTATCAATACATTCATGAAATTTTCTTTCCGTCAATATGTCAGCCTTCCGGAAGTAGCCTGATTTTTGAATTATTCGCACCGTGACTTTTAATGAATATTATATTATGAAATTCGTGGAATATCCTGAAGATAAGAAGACTGACTCTCCAAAGGAGACGGAAGGGCAGACCCGCGGAGGATGGTTTCCAAACGGGAACATATTCTGGACTATGGTGCTGATGTTCGCCTTTCTGGCATTGATCAACACATTCCTGTTTCCGGGAAGCAGGGGCAGCAGCGTGGTCGAGACTGACTATGGGACGTTCATCTCCGACGTGGATAAAGGTTTGGTCTATGACGTTGTGATTGATGGAGATAAGGTGTTATATTCAAAGAGTGCTCCGCTCACATATCAGGAAAAACTCAAAGGGCAGAGAGACACGACCTATGTCACCGGCGCGGTCACGGATCCGGATTTCGTGAGCCGCCTGTCAACGGCCCCGAGTCCCAACAAGGACGGCAAGATCCGTTTTGTGAAGAAACTCAACCGCGAACGCTCCCCTCTTCTGGATTTCATCCTTTGGTGGGTGCTTCCGGGTATGCTGATGTACTGGCTTCTGAGCTCGGCTATGAGGCGTGTCGGCAGCAATATGGCCAAAGGTGGCGGAATGGGTAATTTTATGCAGTTCGGACAAAGTGGCGCTAAAGTCTATGCCGAGAATGACATAAAGACACGTTTCTCGGATGTCGCCGGGCAGGACGAGGCCAAGGACGGGCTTATGGAAGTCGTGGATTTCTTGCACAATCCCGCAAAATATAACGAGGTCGGTGCCCACTTGCCTAAAGGGGTCCTTCTGGTCGGGCCTCCGGGAACCGGCAAGACATTGATCGCAAGGGCCGTGGCCGGAGAAGCCGGTGTCCCGTTCTTCTCGATGTCCGGATCAGAGTTCGTCCAGATGTTCGTGGGAATGGGCGCCGCGAAGGTTCGTGACCTGTTCAGCCAGGCACAGGCAAAGGCTCCGTGCATCGTCTTTATCGATGAGATCGACGCTATCGGAAAGAGCCGTGAGAACAACATCGGAGGCGGCAACGATGAGCGTGAGCAGACTCTCAACCAATTGCTTACGGAGATGGACGGCTTTGACGGGGACAAGGGTGTGATCATCCTTGCCGCGACCAACAGGCCGGACAGTCTGGACAAGGCTCTTCTCCGTCCGGGACGCTTCGACAGGCGTGTCCAGATGGAACTTCCTGACCTGCAAGGCAGAAAGGCAATCCTTCAGGTTCATCTGAAGAATATCAAGCACGAAGACATAGATCTGGATCTCATCGGACGCGCGACTGCCGGCTCTTCGGGAGCGGAACTGGCGAACATCGTCAACGAGGCCGCTTTGAGAGCTGTGCGTCTCGGCAAGAAAGCCGCCACGACCGAAGATCTTGAGGAAAGTGTCGAGGTCGTTATGGCCGGCGAGCAGAGAAAGAACGCCGTTATCTCAGCCGAGGAGAAAAAGATCATCGCCTACCACGAGATCGGACACGCTATGGTGGCCGCCGCGCAGAGCAATTCCGCCCCGGTTCAGAAAATCACGATCATTCCGAGAACTTCCGGAGCGCTCGGCTACACGATGCAGGTGGACGAGGGCGAGAAGTTCCTCTACAGCAAGGAATATCTTCTTAACCGTCTCGCCACCCTGACCGGTGGACGTGTCGCGGAGGAGATCATCTGCCACACCTGCACGACCGGAGCGTCGAACGACATCGAAAAGGCCACACAGATGGCCAGGGCTATGATCACGACCTACGGAATGAGCGACAAGTACGGAATGATGGCCCTTGAGACCAAAGGCAACTCCTACCTTGGCGGATCATCTCAGTTGGCCTGCTCGGACGAGACTGCCGCTGACATCGACACCGAAGTCCGCGAGATGATCGCCGCCGCCAAGAAAAAAGCCACCGACATCATCATCGCCAACATCGACAAGATGCACAAAAGCGCGCGGTACCTTCTCGAAAAAGAGACCATCACCGGTGAAGAGTTTATGAATATCTTCAACGGAGCGTAGTCCCTGGCATTTAATGCGCGGATTCGACTGCAAACACGACAGATTATCAGTCCAAAAGCAGGAATCCTGACCAGTAGTAAGGATCTGGATAACGCTGCCGTACGGTTTGGCGGGCTTTACGGAATGCATCATGGATGTCGCAGCCGTTGCGTACTACAGCCTTGTAGAACTCGGTCATAAAAAGCGAGGAAGCTACGTCGCTGGCCTCACCGACGTTGACAAGAAGGTAGCGGACACCAGCTTTCCTGAACGCCCTCTGGAGGCCATAGATTCCTTCTGGAGTCGCATGACCGAGGCCAGTCTCGCAAGCCGAGAGGCTGACAATGGTTGTTCCGCTCAGATCCATGGCGGCGATGTCGGCTGCGGTCAACTTCTCTCCACCAGCCATGATAAGGCCAGACATATTCATCGACAATCTGTAAGCGTCTGATTTGCTTTCGCTTCCGGTTGGCTCGCAATAGAAGCCGTGCGTCGCTATGTGGATCAGGTCCGGGGATTCTCCGCCAAGGGATAGGAATGCTTCCACCGTACCCTCCAGACCGGAATTTTCATGAACAATGGCTTTCCTCTTCAATGCCTTGGCTATGTTCCCGAGTTCTGTTGCGGTCGCGGCCAGCGGTGCATATTCATTACCATACTCCAGATTTCCGAAGAGGTATGCGGAGAGCCGTTTCTTGTGGTTGATGTCTTTATCGTTGATGCCCACAATGTCCCTTGCGGAAGACAATCTGACAATATTGTAAGCCTCCCCGAACAGTTGCCCATCGGTCAGCGCCCCAGCCTCGACTGGAATCATGTGGAATGCACCAGAAGGAACGAGGAACACATTGCCACCATGCTGAAGTTTTGATGAAAGCGATGCCAAGAAAGTCTTTACAACGCCGTTCGCCAGAGCTTCGAAACCATAGCGCAAAGAGTCCTGCGGACTTTCAACACAAAGACGCACCAGTTCCGGATGCGGTGCCTCTTTTCTGACGATGTAGGCATAATAAGCGTGCGATCCGTCATCGGATTTAAAATCCGCCATGTCCACGATGATATCGTGGTTCCCTAGAGCTGACCGAACAGCATTGGCGTCAATGTCAAGGAAGGTGCCGACATTTCCGTAGGCGGCACATTGACGTGCGAGCTTCGCATCAGTCAGCAGAAGCTGCCGGCTGGCCTCCTTGGCTGCGTCGGAATCAGAACCGAACCGGGATTCCATGGCTGCGAGTGTCCTTTGCGTATTCATAACTTTGCCGTAAAGGGCCATGTCCTCTGAAGAACCCTTGCTTTTGATGATGTCGTAAGCGCTTCGTTCTGAGGCAAGCAGGAGACCTTTTGACAATAGCAAAGCTTCCCATGCATTCTCGGTGAATTCATCAGATGTGTGTCCGGCCTTGAACCCGTAAGCGGTCATCCTGAACGTCACATCAAGGAAATTGTCGAGGTACGACTCTCTGGTCTCCGAAGGCAGGAAACGCAGCCTTTCGGTAATCTTTCTCGTCATCCTCTCCTTGACATCAAGCAAGTTGCCGCTCCCCTCTTCAAGTCTTCCTGAATATGCACGGATGTTAGCCAGATAGTTCAGCGCCGTGATGGTCACATCAGCGTCATCTCCATAGACTTTCCTGCATCCTTGATAGTATCTTGAATATTCCGCCTCACTCTCATCCAACCTTTTCGCGTTATACAACGCAGAGGCTTTCAATGATCCAAGCCACAATCTTTCTCTGTCTGAACCCACAGAGGCCATAGCCGAATCCGCCTTTTCGTAGTACCTCACGGCCTCGTCCCATTTTCCGAACCGTCCGTGAAGCATGCCGACCAATTGCAGGTGGCGGCCTTCCATCATCGGATCGACACTTGGTTTACCTCCATTGTTCATGATGGAGTCAACGTATGACAAGGCCTTTGTTGTGTCTCGAAGAGCCTGATAGACCTCGGCGACATGGAAATATTCCATCCCGACATCCGAACCGCTGTCCTTTTCCCTGATTGCTAGCATCTTCCGGCTGATGTCCATGGCCTCGGAGTATTTTTGTGTGGCCAGACACAACGGGCGGAGTCTGTTCAGGATCGCATACATCTTTGTGTCACGTCCTTGGGTGTCACTTGATGTTTCCAACAGCCCGATCGCATCATGGCACAAAGAAATCGCCTCGGAAGTGTGACCGGCCTTGACCGCATTGTCAATCTGAAGTTCCAGGCACATCAGCCGGACTCCTTTATCCGATGTCGCACTCATCAAAGAATCCACTTTGATGGACAATGCCGGAATCTTGTCCACAATGCCGTACTTGTTGAAGAGTCTGAACCTGTTTTTCAGAATGTCGGCAAGTTCTTCATCCATCCCTATGTCCAATTTCTTCTCAGCCTCGTCCAGACTGGCCAAAGCCCTGTCTATGTCGCCTTTATAGTCTTTGAGAAAAGACAACTCTGTCAGCGAAGCGACAGCCCAAGATCGTTCCCCGGCCTTGTTGTACCATTCCAATGAGGTTTCCAGATCCTTTTCGGCCTTGTCAAAATCACTGACCTCCATGTCATCCGCAGTCTGATGGTACCAACTGAGGCCTATGTAGCGGCAAAGCGTCACGGTCAAGGCGGAATCAGCGTATGGCAACGCCTCAAGAAAACACTGACGACCTTTCAGATAGCCTTTGTCGGCATCATTAAACACGGCCACACCGGCTTTCATGCGTTCACGGGCGTAGGCCAGAGAATCGACGCGCTGTTCCTGCGCAGACATCCACAGCATTGCGGACAGCAGAAGCAAGGCTATTGATAGAATACGTTTATTCATTGGTGTTCAATATTTTATTCTCCAATTCATCAAGTCTTGACAGGAGATCCTTGACGATGACCCTTGAATATTCAATCTCATCCTTAGATGGCTTCGGCTCAACCGAATGGAACGCTTCAATCGTGTCTGTCCCGATCGCTTGGCGGGTTTCTATGATCCGCTCGCGTGCCTCGGCTGTGTCACCGGCTTGGATGAGCGAGTCAATCATCTCAAGGGCCGCGTCGTATGACACGCCACCTCTGAGCACGGGTTCTTTCAAGGCCGGCCCGGAAGGGTTTCTCAAGAATAGGAACACTCCGAACGCAATGCATGCCGCAAAGGCCAGTGATGCCACCAAAATTCTGGCGCGCTTCTTTTTCCTTGAATATTCAACCTCCCATCCGGCCATTGCCTCACGCTTTTGGGCGATGTCCCTGACCGCATCGGTGACCCCGTCCGTCAGGGCGTCCTTAGGTGTGTCATCTATCTCTTTCATATTCATTAGATTTATTGTTTGGGATATTCAGAAATCTTGATCCCGGCATCTGAGAATTTGTTCAGTATCCGTGCCCGCAGGATCGCCATGCACTTGGCTTTCGCACTTTTGACTCCGTTATATGTTGTGCTTTCAGGACGTTCCGCCTGAATTTCCTCCAACGTCATGTCGTGGTAATAGAACATGGTCAGAATCTCCCGGCAACGAGGAGCGAGCATCATGACCGACTGCTTGATGATCATCTTCCGCATGGCGTCCCTGTCGTCGGCCCACCAAAGAACACTCTCGTCATCAAGTTCCCCGATGACCTCAAGAATCCTCCCTTTAGACCGCAAAACCTCATGGTACAGATTCTTCGCGATACGCAGGAAATAGCCGCCCAAGTCGGGAACCTCCGTCGCCTTTCCGCCACGTCTGGTCGCATAAACCTTACCGTCATCTATGAATATCTGTCCGTTCCCGATCTTCTCCCACAGAATCACGAACGCATCCTGAAACAAGTCATTTCTCTCCGCTTCCGCAAGGTGTTCAAAATGAGCGGCGTGTCTGTCAAAGCGATCACGACATTGCGTGTAGAGGTGCTTCTGAGCCTCCTCCTTCCCAGCCAGAACGCCTTTGACGCATCTGCAATCGGAATATTTCCTCAATGGCCAAGTCATTATCTTTTGAATATTTCCGAAAATCGCCGTATGTCCATCTCGCCTGTCAAGACTGGCGATTGCGGGTACCGCCCTTTCACGTCACTTCTTTGGTAGTAAGCGTCAAGCGTCCGCACCAAGGTCTCGTTGTCCAATCCCCTCATCTTTGGCCAAAGTGTGTGGAGCGCCAGAGTGAGCTTGCCGTGTCCGTCCGGATGCTCCTGGTTGAGCTGGTAGTCAAGGCATGAACAGAGAGTCAGCCACTTTTCCGGCAGCTGCTTCCTTTTGTTCGCCCGATGCTTCCCGGGAATGACGAAGTTGTCGTACACACCCCTCACCACGTCGGCGCTTTTGCCAGACTTCCGTGTCGAGTCTCCCGCATGGCACGCATCCACCACCACCGCGATCAATCCGCTCTCCCCTACCTTTTTACGAATATTCATGAGCAGCACCCCTATCTCGTCATCGCATAGGTGCTTCTCACCTTGATCCTTGCCGCAGTACTTCCTGTAAGCGTCGTATGGAATCCACGACTCGTCCCAGCCGTCCTCCTCATCGCCGTCGATGTCCGTCATCCGCTGCCCATGCCCAGAGAAATGAATATACACGGTGTCGCCTTCGGCGCATCTTTCCGCCAATGCCTTGAACTCCTTTACAATGGCTGATTTGGTGGCTTCTTTTTGTGTCAGTGTCGCGATGTCGTGGAAAATGTTTAGTTTCAGCATGTCCACAACCAGCTTGACATCCTTGTCCCCATTGATCCTGATCCACTCCGGATCTTCGTAAGTCCCGACGCCTATGACCAACGCCCGCCTCGTCCCGGCAAGGGAAGACAGGCATAATGTCAATAACAACAGTGTCAAGGTTATTCTATTGCAAAGCATTAGATTGGATTACAGTAAATTCAAACAAGTTTTCACCACATTCTAAATCTTCATCGGTCGCTGAGCCCGCCGAAGCGCCGGTTCAGTTCTTTCCGTTCAGGTCGCCGAGCCTGTCGAAGCGCCAACATTGCAAAGGTAACATTTTTATCCGATTCTCTTCCCATGATTCGAAGACAGATAACATTCCCGGAACTGATTTATCGCCCGATGCCTGATGTTATAGACATTCGAGACATTGGTGTGCCAAAGCTCCGCTACCTCCTTGACCTCGTAGCCACGTAGAACCAGCAGATTCACCGCCTCCGCATACCGATGGTTAGGCATGGCCTCCAGCACCATGCGTACGTCAACCCTGTCCACCACCCCCTTTGATGGATAACAAGGACATTCCTCCGGACACTCCCCCGGCAAAGAAGAAAACCACTTCCTGTGCCCCAGGAAGAACCTCCAAGCCACCGTTGACAGCCAAGTCCTCAACGAGCACCCGTTCCGCGCGTCGAAAGTCCTAATCCTCCGCCAATCATCCTGAGCCAAAAAGAGATAAAGCTCGCTGACCATCTCGTCATATTCAACACGTCCGTTGAACACCCTGCGTCGGATTGTCTCCAACATTCCTCTGAGTTCCCCATAAAAGTACCCCACGATGATCTCCTCATCGTAAAAATCTGACAGTTTCATAAGAGTAAAATTACTTTGTTCACTCCCTTATGAAATTTCAGCCGGTTTGTAACCCAACAATCCGCAAAAATTTTCAGGAATATCCCCGTTTTGTTAACATCTTCTTCCTGTCACCTGGCTTTTGTACACAGGACGCCATTTCTTGTACTAAACAGTCGCACGGCATCGCTTGGTACACCAGAGGGCGCTCCCTATTCCTGTACCAACCGCCAATTACCGCATCATTGGTACGCCCAGAGTCCTTTCCCTGTACCAAAGCCACTCTTCGGTGTCACTTGTCCACGGAATGCCATTTTCGCCGGACAAAACAGCTCTTAATCAAGCTTTATCCACCAGAAGGCATATTTGGCCGGAAAAAAATGTCATGTAACGGCCAATCAACACATAATTCCCATTTTATACTTGCTAATCAGATAATTCTTTTTACCTTTGCGATTGGATTTTCATGGCAAGGAGAGGCAAGCTCCGAGCTGATAGAATAACAGGGTTTGAATTAATGTTCTGCCCTGTTTTTTTAGTATCACGGACGAAGTAGTCTTCATGAAGCCGCTTCCAGCTTTCCAACTTGCTATTTCATATCAAGAAGATATCGAGATTGTATTATGTATCTATTTGATTGATAGATGAAACAATATTACCATATTTGTCGCAAAACAGGGATTTTATGCAGTTGAAGAATAGCAAGTGAACCATTGAAACTGTCATCGAGAAAGAAGTCAATGTCATCAAAAGGTGGCAAACGGCATTGATATGGATAGGATTTGCGACTCTTGTCTTTATATTTGGACAGTTTATGTTTGTTCTGATTTTCAGAACCCCATGATACGTGAATTTAACATATTTTTGTATAATTAACTATCAAGTTTGACGGTCTTTGCCTTTGCAGGGCGTCCGCGTCGTTTCGGGGAGACCT
>OIYO01000274.1_pt1 | contig 50124 bp, 38 predicted proteins | sample 1588191 | NCBI WGS metagenome assembly OIYO01 (sample SAMN03283275) | human gut metagenome | biome: human-associated habitat; material: feces | host: Homo sapiens | place: Peru | collected 2012 | reverse complement strand
GGTGGACCCTCGCCGCAATCAACACCAACTATATACGCTGTTTTTTGACAGCTTAATTATTATATCACTGCTTTTTACATTTGTCAAGTATTTTTTCAAAATGTTGGATAAAAGAAGAAATGCGAACAGACTTCAATTTGAGGTCTGCCGACGATACCCCCCAACGGCTGCCTGATTTGCAAAATGAAATTGTTATATTTTCCTGCACTCAAGGTAAAAACGCTTATCGTCCGCTTCGCCCATTGAAAAGGTCTTGCGCGGAAGCGAGCCGTCCTGCCGCACTGCGTCAAAAAGCTCCTCCTTTTTCATTCCGTCAAACAAAAAGCCGAGTGCGTTTCTTGTCTCCGCCAGTTTTTTAAGGGAGTCCTCGCCGTGTATGTAGTCGATTTTAACGTCCTTGTGTGCCTTTAAGTAATCATCTAAATAGGCTTGCAGAGTTCCCACGGCAAGCTTTGACGCAGGGCGTACCGATATTTTCCTTTCGGTATTGCCGTAAACGCAGGTGAATCGCTGTGCGTCTGCGCCGATATATTCTCCGCCGCATTTTTCTATGAAGTCCTCAATAACCTTTTGGGGTTCAACACCGAAAAGCACGCGGTAAATAGGCTCAAATTCAAGAGAAGAATCGTGAATATTCACAACCTCAACAAGCGCGTAATGCGAGCCGCCGAGCGCCGCACATTCCTTTGCGGCGGCAAGCGAGTGATTGCCGTCCCCCACAACAAAAAGCAGGTCTCCGCCGTTTTTCCGCAAAAGCTCCTCGGTATGCCTCCGGAGCGCCTCTGTCGCCGCCTTATCGGGTGCAAAGCCGCGTATATGCCCGCCGCCGCACATAAGGTCAAAATCGTAAAGACACTCAAAATCACCTGTATTGCCTGCAAGACCGCCTATAAGTAGATTTTCAGGGTCATCACAAAGCAGCATAACGTGCGGCATTTCAAGGTGCGCACCGCGCCGTATTTCAACCCTTGCGGGTATTCTTTCCTTTACGGTCGCCTCGGTGGCGCGTATAAGCGCTTTACTGCCCTTTTCGTAGCTGTAATTATCAAGGTTTATAAGCCCTATGATACCGCGCCGTGTTTTGCCGTTTTTAATGGCGCGCTCGGTATAAACAAAGGTATTTTTATATTCCTTAAAAACGCCGCCCTCAAGGTAGCTTTTCATAGTCGCGTTTATTTTTGAAATTCTGTCGGCATTATTTTCTCCCAAAAACACCTCGGGGAAAATAATGTTGAGCGCAGACGGAGCGTTACCGACTGTTTTTTTCACATTTTCCCAGTACTCAGGCTCCGATGTGTATTGATCGCAGGCGATTACCGCCCACTTTTCGGGATTCTTTGCCGGCAAGAGTATATCCGCCGGCATAAAAAGGTTGTTTTTCATTATTTTACCCCTTTTAATGCTCGCTGCGGTTCGGGCGGCGCATAAGGTCGTTTGTAACGTTTCTTACATCCTTTCCGCCGTATAAAACCGCGTAACACTCTTCAATTATAGGCATTTCAATCCTGTATTTTCGGGCTAACGCGTGCGCCATATCCGCCGCGTAGTAGCCCTCAACCGTGCCGACCTCTTTTAAAGCCGCGTCAATAGGCATACCGGCGCCCACCTTGTGCCCGAAACGGTTGTTCCGGCTGTGGCGCGAGGTGCAGGTTACTACCAAATCGCCTATACCCGTAAGCCCGGCAAAGGTGTATTCCTTAGCACCCATACAAACGCCGAGACGCGCCATTTCGGCAAGTCCGCGCGTTATAAGCGCCGCCTTTGAGTTATCGCCCAGCCCTAAGCCGTCGCAAAAGCCTGCGGCTATGGCTATTACATTTTTAAGCGCACCGCCCAGCTCTACGCCTATTAGGTCGTCAGATGTGTAAATTCTCAAATTTTCAGCTGACATAATGCTCTGCACTATTTCCGCCGTTGTGTGCGAGTCAGATGCCGCTACTATAGACGTTGGTATTCCGCGCGCAACCTCCTCAGCATGCGAAGGGCCCGATAAAACCGCCACTCCCTTGGGGTTTTTAAGCTCATCGCTTATCACCTGCGAAAGCCGCAGCAGCGTGCCTTTTTCAAGCCCCTTTGAAACGTTTACGACTATGCCGTAATTTTTATAATCGGACAGCTGCGCCGCAACGCTGCGCACCGCGGTAGAGGGGGTTGCAATAATTGTAAGCGCCGCGCCCTCTACGCAGGACATATCGGTGGTGATTTTTATGCTCTCGGGCAGAGTAACGCCCGCAAGCAGGCGCTCGTTAGTCCGCTTTTCCGAAAGCATTTTCACCTCTTCTTCAAAAGGCGACCATATTGTAACGTTGTTACCCGCGCCCGTTGCGGAAATTGCCAGAGCCATACCCCAGCCGCCTGCGCCCAAAACAGCAATGTCAGCCATTCTTTTTCCCTCCGATAGTAAGCTTTTTTTCTTCGCCGCGTATCAGGCGTTTTATGTTATCCTTATGCTTTGCAAAAACAATAATTCCCATAGCAATGCTTAAAGCCGCCACAACAAATATATTACCGTCGCCCGCAAAAAATACTATAGACAGCACAACAACCGTAAGAGCAGCGGCAAGCGAGCCGAGCGATACAATTTTAGTTGTAAGCAGCACAAGCGCAAAGGCGCAAAGCCCGAGTATAATTGCCATTGGGCAGCACACAGCGTATATGCCTACGCTTGTAGCGGCGCCCTTTCCGCCCTTAAACTGGAAGTATATAGGGAAAACGTGCCCCAACATACAAGCAACGCCGCAAAGGTACGCGCCGTAAATGGGGTGCAACCAATTGGCACCCGAGGACATAACAAGCCCGAAAACAAGCTTGCCGAGGTATGAGGCTACAAAGCCCTTTAACGCATCGCAAACAAAGGTAAGTATGCCGGGCAGAAAGCCCGCCGTGCGCATAACGTTTGTAGCGCCTGCGTTGCCGCTGCCGAGGTTACGCACATCCTTTTTCAAAAAGGCTTTTGCAAATATCACTGCGAAATTTACACTGCCTATAAAATACGCCGCTATAACAACGGCTATTGCCGCAAATACCATTATTTTTCGCCCCTTTCACGAATTACAAAGCGCACGGGAGTACCCTCAAGCCCAAAGGTTGAGCGTATCTGATTTTCCAAATAGCGCTGATACGAAAAATGGAAAAGCTCCGCCTTATTACAAAAGCAAACAAATGTTGGCGGCTTTGTGGATGCCTGAGTCATATAATAAATTTTGAGCCGCTTGCCCTTGTCTGTCGGGGGCTGAACGCGCGCGGTGGCGTCGGCTAAAATATCGTTGAGCATACCCGTTGAAATACGCATATTGTTCTGCTCGTATACATATTTAATAAGCTCAAAAAGCCTGTCGACCCGCTGCCCCGTTTTGGCTGATATAAAAATTATGGGCGCATAGGGCATAAATGAAAAGTCTTTCATTAGGGATTTTCGCGTGCTATCCATTGTTCTGCCGTCCTTTGAAACGGCGTCCCACTTGTTTACGGCTATAATGCACGCCTTGCCCTGCTCAACCGCAAGCCCCGCAACCTTTGAGTCCTGCTCGGTAAAGCCCTCGGTGCCGTCTATCATAATAACGCACACGTCGGCGCGCTCTACCGCCATTTTGGCGCGTAAAACGCTGTATTTTTCAATTTTTTCTTCAACTCGGCTTTTTCTTCTAAGCCCCGCCGTGTCTATAAAATTATATTTTATTCCGTCGCGCTCTATGTGTGTATCAATCGCGTCGCGCGTGGTGCCCGCAATATCAGATACAAGCGAGCGCTCCTCGCCCGCAATCTGATTTATGAGCGACGATTTACCCGCGTTCGGCTTGCCTATAACGGCTACGTTGATTATATCATCGTCCTCGTCTTCAAATTCTTCCTCGGGTATATGCTCTATAACCGCGTCAAGCAAATCGCCCGTACCGTGCCCGTGAACTGATGACACCGCAATGGGGTCGCCTATTCCGAGGTTGTAAAACTCGTAAAAATCGGGCGGCACCTCGCCTATACCGTCGCACTTATTAACGCAAAGCACCACGGGCTTGCCGCTTTTTTGCAGCATTGCGGCAACCTCCGCATCCGCCGCGGTAACGCCCGCCTTTATATCGGTAACGAATATTATAGCCGACGCGGTATCAATAGCAAGCTGCGCCTGCGCGCGCATGCCCGCAAGTATAACGTCGCCGCCGTCAGGCTCTATTCCGCCGGTATCAACCAGCATAAACTTTTTGCCGAGCCATTCGCCGTCGCCGTAAATACGGTCTCTTGTAACACCCGGGGTATCGTCCACAATTGAAAGACGTTTACCTATTATCTTGTTAAAAAGGGTGGATTTTCCCACATTCGGTCTGCCCACAACCGCTACAACAGGCTTTGCCATTTTTAAAGCACCTCTCTTTTATTCTGTTCCTATTATTGCCTCGGTAAGCTCATATCCGTCATTCGCAACGGGGGTTATTTTAATATTGAGCCGCTCCGACAGCTCTGTAAGCGTTATGCTGTCAAGAAACATATCGCCCTCGCTCCTCAGCATTGTGGCGGGTATCAGCAACTCGTCGCCGAGGTCTTTATCACCTATCTGCTTTATTATATCGGTAGCGGTAACAAGCCCCGAAACGGTTATTTTACCGCCGAAAAATTCGTTTTTAATGGCATATACGTTACATTCAAGCCCCGCGCGCTTTTCTTCGCACAGCTTTGCAACCGAGGCTATAAGCGGGTACGCCGCCTCGCCCGTTGCAAGCGATACCTTGCGGGGCGCGCCGCTTGTTTCTTCCGTATCCGCCAGGGCGTCTTCTACCTCTTTTTTCATAAGCGCCCACATTCCCACACCGTTTTCAAGCTGTAAAAAGTCGCCGTAGTATTCGGCGCTCGGCATTTCGCGCTCGGCTAAAATATAAAATTCGTCTGCCGCGTAAACCCGCCTGTCGCCGTATTTTTTCTCGCAAAAATCGCCGAAACGGTCTATTATATCAATAACCGCACCCGCCGTTTCGCGATTAAATGATTCAAGCTCTTCAAGCCCGTCCCTATAAGCGGTAACGCCCACGGGCACCGCCGCTATACACTCGGCGTTTTCAAGGGCGCACAGGTCTGTAAGGCTTCTTTCAAGCTCCACGCCGTCGTTATACCCGGGGCACAGCACCAGCTGGCAATTAAGCTTTATTCCCGCGGCGTTAAAGCGGTCTATGATAGAAAGCACCTTGCCAGCGTTTTTGTTTTTCATCATTTTAACGCGCAGCTCTGGGTTGGTTGTATGCACCGATACGTTTATCGGGCTTATGTGCATTTTTATAATGCGCTCGATTTCGTGCTCGGAAATATTGGTAAGGGTTATATAATTGCCGAAAAGAAAGGAAAGGCGAGAGTCATCGTCTTTAAAATAAAGGCTTTCGCGCATTCCGGGCGGCAGCTGGTCTATAAAGCAGAAAACGCACTTATTGCGGCAGGAGTGCTGCTTATCCATAAGGTAGGTTTCAAATTCAAGCCCCAGCTCATCGTATTCCCGTTTTTTAATTTTCGCTTTTTTAATTTTTCCCGATTTGTCGATATATTTTAAAACGGGGCGGGTCACGTCTTGATAGAATCTATAGTCCAAAACGTCAACTATTTCATTGTCGTTTATCGAAATAAGCGTATCGCCGCCGTGAAGTCCCGCTTTATCTGCCGGGCTGCCCGGGGTAACAGACGATATTACAACAGACATTTTGCCGCCTCCTTTTATATGTATATAAGATTAAAGCAGAGGAGGATACACTCCCCCTCTGCCCCGTTACAAGATAGACAAACGAATTACTCGCCGACCTTTACTACCTCGCGTCCGTCATAATGACCGCAGGCAGAGCAAAGTCTGTGCGGGCGCTTATATTCACCGCAATTTGAGCATCTTACCAGTGTCGGTGCGCTTATCTTCCAGACGTTGTTTCTTCTCTTATCACGTCTTGCCTTCGATGTTTTTCTCTTAGGTACTGCCATTTTTGAGCACCTCCTTAAAAAAATAAGTATTAGTCCTTCAGCAAATCGGCAAGCGCCGAAAGCCTCGGATCTATCTCTCTTTTGGGGCATCCGCATTCGCCCTCATTGAGGTTTTTACCGCACTTTTCGCAAATACCCTTGCAATCCTCTTTGCATAAATGCTTCATGGGAACGCTCACAACCACCTCGGAATATACAAGCTCGTCAAGATCCAGTTTCATATCGGGCACCGGCAGAATACTGTCGCTTTCCTCACCCTCAATAGCGGGGGCTAGAGACTTGTCTATTTTAACGGTATATTCCCTTGCCGTTTCCGTTCCGCAGCGGTCGCAGGGGGCGCTGTATTCATAAGTTATAACAGCGCTGAGCACGGTAAGGCTTGCTTTGTTAGTAACGTTACCGCTGATTTTAACGGGCTTTTTGAGCGGATAAACGCCCGAAAATTCAACGTCGCTCATATCCAAAGCATACTCAATCGGTAAGGAAGAATTTTCATTGACAAAAATTCGTTTTAAATCAAGAACCATACTTCCACCTCTATCGTCACAAAGTATATTATAGCCTTACAAAGCCTCTTTGTCAAGAACTTTATTTTAAATTTTGCGGGTTTTCTATACATTATTATATGGCATACTGCCCTTTACAACAGGGAATTCGGGAGTCTTCGGCTTTTGCAGAGTATTCTTAATATGCCAGCTCCTCGGTCGGGTAAGCTATATAAAGAAAAAGCACCCCGTGCGGAATGCTTTTTTTGGCTCGTAGCACCGAAAAAGATATCACCGGATTTTTTGAAAAAGCCGCTTGTGGCAAGGCTTTTTTATGAAATCGTAACATAACACTTGCGATTTTGATATTATCTATTTCACAAATTGCGAACCGAAAAAGATATCAGTTTTTCCTGCACGCCGATTCATTCCATCAAGGCTCTAAAAAAATCATCGAGCAAATTTGATTAATTTTTATTGTTATGAATTAGTTGCAAAAGGCAGAAAGCGCCTCCAAAAGGAAACGCTTTCGAAAACTCCTTCTACACATGGCAGATGAGCTATTATTATTATACACAATAAAATCAATTTTGTCAATTGATCAGCAATAAGATTTAGATTTTTAATAGAGGTATTAAAAATCTAGGGTGTCAGGCGCAATTTCTTGTACCATAACTCTTTACATTTATCATTTTAATAGAAGCCTTGACTTATGCAAATTAAGTCTGATGCGCAAAATACCATTTAGATATCAAAAATATCTCAAGTTAGGCAATTAAAGGATTCTCATTATTTCATCATGAAGACCGGATTTTTGTATTTTTCATAGTGCTTTAGTTTCTTCTCAAGAGCATGTTCATAATCAAAATAAAAAGCGGTTATTAAAAGATAATTTTCGGGATGTGCAGAGGTTTGTGCTCGATGCTCAAGCACAACCATATATTTTTCTTCTTCCAACAAGATATGTACTCGCTTCTTATTCTTATATGGCTCTACCCAAACTTTTATGCCATCACACTCAGAACAATTAGTTGTGTCGCAATTATTATCGATAAATGCTCTTATCCAACGAATTCTTTCGCAGCGCCTCATATCTGGATCTCTGGTACCTTCGCCCTTGTAATCTTTGCAGGTCACATGATAAAAGGCATCTTCTTTGTTGAAGTCAATGGGATATCTTTTGATTTTTACCTGTTTGCCATTGTAATGAGGTATTGTTTCTATAAAATCGTGGTGAAATATCTCATATAGCAAATCTTCGTATTCCTGCCAATCAGTATTTGATTGATAGTATTCCAATTGAGGAAGCCAACATGTATTGCTCATAGAGTATCCCTCGCATCCCATACAAATAGGTTCATCTTGTCTTCCCTTAAGAGTGTTGTTTTTGTTAACGAATAATTTGACCTTTTTTTGATCAAGTCAATAATCTGTAATTTGCCAGCATTTTTTTCAAAGTCTTCGGGGAAAAACCTGTTTTGATAACATACCGCTCCAATTAATATATCAACAATTTGCATTATCTGTACTTCATCCGAACGAATTGGCTGTAATTTTGAAATAATCTGCATAGAAAAATCATACATAGAGTTGCAACAAACTTCATGAAGCTTTCTTAATTTTTGAGCCGAGTGAGTATCCTTAATATCAACATAAACATTGTAACTGTCAAAAGGCAAAAAAACCACTTTTAGCATATCAAAATACATTTTATAATACCAGTCATCATGGGTTTGATTAAAAGCCTCATAATTTAATTTAGATTTGTCCGGAATAATAATTGCGCGAAAATGAATGTTGTTGTCATCAAAAAAATAGTTGACAATATCTTTATACAAATCGATTTTTGACATGCTAATTTTTGTCCATTTTAACTCTGCTGATTCAGAAAAATTGTTTCTTTTTTTTATATCGCGTATGCGGTTGTTTATCTCCTTCAATTTATCTGCTGGACACCATACTGCCCCAATAACCATATCGTTTACATTATCATGTTCAAGATAACAACTTTCATCGCAATATACATTATAAGTCATTGTAATTTCTCCTTAGCTTAATTAATAAAACCATACTTTAAAGGCAATCTTATGAAATCAATTCTTAAATCACAATTTTATAGTTGAATACTTTGTATAAATTTCGTTTATTGTTTCGGCATACAAGGCGCGTGATTTTTTTACCAAGCCCTCGTTATTGTTCTTTTTGTATAGATAACGCTCAAGGACTTCATCCCAATACCCGTGCTTTTTCAACCAATCTTCTTTGGGTTTCGTATAGTATCCCTTGGTCTGATCAGCCCAAACATATGAGCGCTGTTCCTTGTTGAAGCGTATGTACTGTTGGAGCACGGTACCGGTTTTGTCGGTATAGTTGTTAACAATGGCGAAGTCGCAACTCTGTATTATCTTTGAGTGCCAATGATCAATTTTTTTGATTGTGAATACACGGGTTGAATCTTCGCAGTACCCGTATCCATACCGACGAACCACTAAATTAAAAGCGTCCATCATGATATGTTTGATTTCTCCGGGGTCATATCTATCGTCATCATAAAAACCTCAAGGTCTACATCAAAATCATATCCGATATTGCTCTTACGGTCGCAAGTAATCATATTGCGACTGCTGCTCCCAATGAATTGAAATTGGAAAGAGATATCTTTATTTCGCAGTATTTTCTGAACCCCATTGATTATCTCGATCAACTCATTTTTTGCCGGGGCAGCTTCTTTCTTGGAAACATATTCGAAGTTGTACATAGTTAAATCCTCCTCATATTTCCCAAGCCGCCCATTCAGTTCAAAACCAAATCATATTATTATACTTGAGCCATAATGGACTTAAATCGTTGCAGGTTGCCGTGGATGTCGGATAATACGTAGGTCATCGTTTCATCTCACTTATTCGTTCCATCGTGTCCGGTGGTTTCATATTTCTAAAAGCATGCATTTCGTATCCTCTGTTTCGAACTTTATTTCGGAATATTATCAAACCCTGTTGACAAAACTATCATTGCAATGATATAATATGGTTGTATCGCTACAATGATATAGGAGGCTTAGTTTTATGAGCACAATTCAATTACTTCACGGAACGGATCACATCATCGAGGTTCCGGATATCAATATCGGTAATCCACACAATGACTACGGAAGAGGCTTTTACTGCACCCGTGTCGATGAAATGGCGCGGGAATGGGCCTGCAAAAAGAACACGGATGGCTTTGTAAATGTCTACGACTTTGACGAAGACGGGCTGAAAGTACTGAACCTGCTGAGCAGCAATCATACAGTCCTCAACTGGATTGCCTTGCTTCTTCAGTTCCGTACCTTCAAACTCGATTCCGAGGTTGCGGTTGACGCTCGGGATTATATCATCGAACATTACTCGGTTGACCTTTCCGGCTACGACATTGTTGTCGGATACCGCGCGGACGATTCTTACTTTCAGTATGCTGAGTCCTTTGTGTCAAACACACTTCCTCTCAGAAATCTGAACAAGGCGCTTCGTCTTGGTAAGCTCGGCGAACAAACCGTTGTTATCTCGCAAAGAGGATTTGAGCGTTTGAAGTTTGTCGATGCATATTCGGTCGATAAGAATGTCTATTATCCCAAGTTCCTGGATAGAGACACCAAAGCGAGAGATACTTATCGTAAAGAAATCAAGAAGACAAAATCATATCGTGATGATATCTTTGTACTTGATATCCTTAGAGAGGAGATGACGGGTGATGACCCACGCATACAACGAATCCTATTTGAGTAATGCAAAGGATCGGCTGTCCTCATTCTTCGATTATGCTATCAATGACTGCAAGATTAAACCGGATTGGATTACCGTGCTTTTTATCAACACAGGCTATGCCGAGCAATTTGAGCGCGGCAATCCTGCATATGTTGCAGGTATGTCTGGTGTTGAACTTGCCCGTGCGGTTATCCTGAAAGCATACGGCAGAAAAGAACTTCCGAAGCCTACAAACTCCGAGGAATGTTCTCCCGAGTATTGGGCAGGTTGGGCGCTTGCAGAATATCAATGGTACTGCGGCCGCAGGTTCAAAGATATCTTCGAGCGAATTCCTTTGACTAAGATTATCGGAATGTATTCGGTCTATCATGAGATGGATATCACGAACTTCATTGATACGATGGAAGAGTTCTACAAGGCTGCCGAAGGCGATTCCAATCTGAAACGCATTCGGGAAAGCAGAGGCTTATCTCAGTCAGAACTTGCGGAACAATCGGGCATCAAAGTCCGAAACATTCAAATGTATGAGCAGAGAGTCAACAACATTGATAAGGCACAGGCACAAACACTTTACAAGCTATCCCGTGTTCTTGGTTGCGATATCGAAGACCTGCTTGAAAATCCTATGATGTAACTCCGGTTGTGCACCTGCTTCGGCAGGTGCATTTTCTATGCCAAAATATGCCTTGAGCACAGGCAGGTTTTCGGGAATCACGCAGTATTTAAGAAATCCCACGGTCATATCTTCAATCGTTGTCCCGAGGTTTTTGAACAGTTCGGCTGCCTTATTATATACCTCTCTGTCGATTTCAATAGTCATTGTCACAAGATCTTTACTCATCGTCTTCTCCTTATCCAACTCTGAAGAAGTAGTCTTTGCTGAAACTCGTGAAGGAAGCTGCAGAGTAATCGTTCAAAATTAGTCTGTAGTATCTTCCCATCGTCACAGCTTCTTTCTGTTGGCCCATGTGTAATCGACAAACACATCCCAATTATTCATAATCTGCCAACAGACATCTATCTTCTTTTTCTCGGATTCAAGGGGAGATATCCATGGGGCAACAAGAACTTCCCATTCGCACTTCGCCCAAAAGTAATACATTACCTCGCAGCGGAGTTGCTTGGCAAAGTCTTCTTTGGTCTGATACTTCTCAGCGGCCTTCTTCACATATTCACGGAATGAACCGTGTTCGAAGACATTGAAGATTTCGATGCTGCGGCTGTTGCAGTTGTGGTAGAACACATTCCATCTAATCTCATTTTCGGGACTAACGGTTTGATTCTTTTCCCACGGGAACTGTGCCATATATTCAGCAGACCTTTCGCCATATGTGGGGCGTATTGTCCTTCCACGCCCAATAATCTCGTCCAATGTTACAGGCTCGTAATTCCAATACATACAACCTACATTATAGATTTCATTCCGACATCCGATGCTATTAAGACGCTTTGCAAAATCAACCTCAAAATCCGCTTCATCAGTAAAATGGGAATGAGCATGGAGATGAATTGCCTGGTATCTATGTCCGTTGTACATCGGGGTGAAATAATGGGAGAGGATAACTCTTTTCTTCGTTCCGTCTTCCAATCTTACGCAAATATCGTCATAATCTTTGATTCCTGCAAGCGCTGCCTTGGCCTTTGCATTGTGCAGGAAGCGATCATGATTTCCTTTAATGAGTATGATCTGACCGTTTAGACTTTTGATGAGCTCCGGAGCGTCATCGTTTCGTGCTTTCCATATCATGTCCCCAAGGACATAAGTGAGGTCGCCCTTGCCAACCTTGTTGTTCCATCTGCGGATAAGTTCCGCGTCCATTTCCTCAACCGTCTTGAACGGACGATTATCAAAAGCAATCACATTGGCATGTCCAAAGTGCAGATCACCGGTAAAGAATATCTTACCCATCTTCCATTTCTCATTCTAAATTTGTTTTGTTGACCTTCATCTTCTGTAATTCCTCACTTGACTCGAACTGGTGGAAAAGAAAATGCATTTTATCAATTCGTTTGTTTGTGTGCCAATGTCCGCAGAACCATGCCATATAGTCCGCCGTTTCTTCTATGACATCGAGCCACTTCTCCGTACTGTCATCCACTGTACTTTGGTCGATACCCGGGAGGAATGCTTCGACAGGCTCATATTTGAAAGGACAGGTGTGTGACAGAACAACATCGATAGCATTTTCTTTGAGATGCTGCTCTACATATTGCTTGATTTCTTCACTTGGTTGTTCATCTGACCACCAACCGTATCCCCGGGAAAGGCGATAGAACTTGTCCACACTGTAGGCGCCGCCGATAACGATGTGTCGAAGCCCCTCTAAGTCATATATCTCGCCGTCTTTGGCAAACAAGACGGAGGGATAGGCTTCCTCATACCACACGGTGCCGCCGTGCCATTCCTTCGTTTTATATGTTGGAATATGCCATGGCCTTATTTCATGATTGCCGTGGATACAGAGAATAGTGGGCTTCAATTTGTCAAGTGCATTCTTCAACGCTGCATCTCTTTCGTCTTGCCCGTAGTTAGCACCGACATCGCCGAGAATTACGATGATATCCTCCCTTGTGGGATTAAAACGCTTACAGAATCGTTCTATATCATGTTTCTGCCCGTGAATGTCACCGGTGTAATAAATCATAGTTGTGCCACCTTTCCGATGATAAGTATATCAGTCAATTTGATTCTTGTCCTGCGATTTGAGAAAATGTATTCGCAAACCCCCGAAATCATATTCGCAAGCGAACATTTCGGGGGTTTGCTCTTTCAACCGTTTGTTTATGCAGTTGTTGTTTCGCAAACTGTAGGTTTATTCTTTGACTTTCGGAGTGTTCCATCGAAGCCGAAAGCAACCTATAATTTTATCTGCAGTTGGCTCGGGTTAAATACTTGTATTCACGCATCGCTTGCTTGGTTGCCTTAACGATATCAAGTAATACCCGCATTTCATAGTCGCTGCAATCTGAGAGAATTGCGGTGAATTCATGATTGGATGCCTTGATTGTATTGGTAAGGCTGTCAATAAGCAGGTCATCGGTGGAGACATTAAGTTCGTTTGCCACTCTCACCAGGGTGTCGAGGCTGCAAAACTTGTACGCCGTCTCCACATAACTCATATAGGCAGCAGAACGATCAATTCGCTCTGCAAGCTCCATTTGGGTAATGCCTTTCTTTGTGCGGAACGCACGGATTCTCTGCCCGAGAAGAATGTAGTTGACTTGCATATAGAAACCTCCAAAAAATTGATGTTTCTATTATAAGGTATAGCCGATGTGTTCAACTATGGCTTATTCCAAACATCGGGCATAGATTATATAATAATCTATATACTATAAACGGATGAGGGAGGTGCGTCATGAGAGAACTTGACGATGCAAGATATAAAGCAATCGGTGCAAATAGCATGGCAGGATCATATTTTCGGTATGTGCGGACATATGCTTTGTACAGTTCGGTATAGTCTAACGTGTCGCATATTTCCGCGAGTTTGAATACCGGATCGTCACTCCTGATTCTTGTTTCTGAATTTAACGGTAAAACCACTTGATTTCTTGTTCCGTACATTGTATAATTAACCTGCTTTCCGGGTTATTTTCAGCAATTTAATTATACAGTAAGCAAAGCGACCAGGCAACCCTTTTTTCGGGCTGCCCGGTTATTTTTTGGCTGTCTTAACTCGACAGCCCCTTTTTGGTTTATTATAAAAGTGACTGTGCTATTCTTTCTGAAAGTTTATACTTTTTCTTCGGGTGGATATCCGTGTTTTCGCAAACGTCACGGCTTATTACCGTTTTCACAAACGGTGCTTTCGCTCTGATTTTCGCCTGCGCCTTTTGTATTTTTTTCCAGGATTCAACATCGCAGTTTAAAAAATCGGGCAATTGCACTACCGTAAAGGGCAGCTTATCATCCTTAAACGCAGCACGCCACGAATTTATAAGGCACAAAAGCATATCACCATATATTTCACTTTCTTTGGTTGAAGCGTTGCTTTCGCCCTGATACCATATGATTCCCGCAGCGGAAAATGGTGCTGTTTTTTTTACCTGAAAATTATAAAGCTGAGAATGTCCCTTATTCCACGGATAATCGTCCCTGCGCTCCTCATCGGGAATATCAAAAAGTGGGTTTTCAAATGCCTCGTCAGGCAGATATGCCTGTATATTCGCCGCACCCTGATAACAGGTTATAAACCCTACGGCATGACCTGTTTTTTCGCGAATATATGTCCCCGCGAAATAGCCTATGCAGGAAAAGCCGCCGTCGCGGTCTGCCCGCGCGCTTACCCAGCCGTCCTGCGGGAAAAAGCTTTCGCTCTGCTCAGGGCGCTCGTTGTGGAAAAAGCGCAGCAGCGGGTCGGTTGCATAAAGCTCTGCGGGATAGTCGGATTCTTTAAGTTTGAACTGCAAATTTGACTGCCCCGCCAAAATATATACGTCGCCTATATAAACATCCTTTATTATCCGCCCTCTGCCGTCAAGCGTAACTTTAAGCTCATACGGTCCGCCGTAGTCCATCGGCGGCAGCTCGGCGCACCACTCTGTGCCTACCTCAATGCCACTGTAGGTATTCGAGCAAAGCTCGATTTCCACGCTTCCGCCGCCCGTGCCGAATATCCGTATAGGCTTGTTTGCCTGAAAAATTACTCCGTCGCAAATTAAATCATTAAGTCTCATAAATTTTCACCCCGTTACATAACAACCTCGGCGTTTTTATATTTATTGCAGCCGTTTAGAATATGCTTATCGGTTATTTCGATAATCGGTTCCGCGGCATTTTCCTCCTCAAACACAGTTATTTCATTGTTTTCTTTAAGGAGCGGCCACGGAATGTAAAGCGAAAGCTGCGGTCCTATATTCCAGTATCTGCCTATATTAAAGCCGTTTACCGTTACAAAGCCCTTTGTAAAATTCTTTAAATGCACAAAGCAATCCTTGCCTTTTTCGGCTGAAAAATCACCCTTAAAAAAAGTCGGGTAAGACTGCGCCGTACCGTAATTCAGCCTTTCAAGGTTATTCATAGGTAAGGTATAAATTTCCCAATCGGAAAGTATCTGCCTTACGCCCACCCGGTCGGTTATATAAACATACCCGCAAATGCCCTTGCGGTCGCCGCGTAGCATATCCGGCCCGTAATTTATACGTCCTTGATTTTCCGCAAGAATATCAAGCGTTCCGCCGTTTTCCGCCGTTTTGCCGAGCTCTATATGCTTTATATCGTCATTACGGGATATAATGCCTATTTTCTCGCCGTTAAAATAAACGGTCGCCCTGTCGTTTACATCTTTAAGCGACAGTCTGGCTATTTCCTGCCCCTGCTCTATTCGGCAGCGATAAAGTATGTAGCCGTAGTTCTGACCGTAGTGCTCCATATTACGCGGAAATTCATCGCTGAATTTTTCACCTATATTGCCGAGGTTTTCAAAAAGCGCGGCGCTTTTTGTAAGCGTCACCCTGCCTATATTCTGTTTTTCGGAATTTCGGCTTTCCGGAAGCTTTTTACCGGTAAAGCGCTCAACCGCGTTTTTAATCGCGTAATATTTCGGCGTTAAATCGCCGCATTCGGTCAAAGCGCCGTCAAGCTCGTAGCTTGTAACGTCGGGGCAGTAGTCGTATTCGGTTCTGCCGTTTTTCTCATAAGGAAATGAGTTTGCCCCGTTCATAAAGCCGAAATTTGTTCCGCCGCAGAACATATAAAGGTTAAAATGATACCCCTTTTCAAGCTGCTGCGATATTTCCCTGCCGACCGATTCGGACGAGTACTTTTGCGGCTGCTTGCCCCAGTGGGTAAGCCCGCCTATCCAGTGCTCTATATGAAACACCGGGTAATCGGCTGAAATATTTTTAAGCGCCGCCGTATACTCGGGCAAAATGCCGTTGCCGTAGCCGAAATCAAGCCCGGGCAAAGCGCCCTCGGCAGTCCCGCCGCACAGCATCATGGGGGTATGCCCGTCTGAGGTGAAAATCGGTATATCCGCGCCGTATTTTTCAAGAAGACGCGCGCACCTGTTCATATATTTATGCGAATTGGAAAAAGAGCCGTACTCATTTTCCGCCGCAAGCAAAATAACGTTGCCACCGTTTGTCTGCATACGCGGCGCGATTATTTTCATAATTTGCTCTATGTATTTTTCAGCCCTTGAAAAATAGTATTCATCGTTACTTCTCAAAAGCGCGTTTTCATCCTTTAAAAGCCACGCGGGCAAGCCGCCAAAATCCCACTCGCCGCATATATACGGCCCGGGGCGCACCATGGCATAAAGCCCGAGACGCGCGGCGGTATCCAAAAAAGCGCCCAAATCAAGCATTCTTTCGAATACGAATGTTCCCTCGCGCGGCTCGTGTAAATTCCAGCAGCAATAGGTTTCAACCGTGTTAAAGCCCATATTTTTAAGTTTTATAAGCCTATCCTCCCACTGCTCGGGAAAGGTTCTGAAATAGTGTATAGACCCGCTGAGTATCTGTATATCCTCGCCGTCTATATTAAGGCGTTCGCCGTTCCATTTTACCACAATAAATTCTCCTGAATAAAAGTCTAATCCGAAAATACCGGAATAGCGGTCATTGCCGCCGCCATAGCCTCGGATATGCGCTTATGTCCCTTAACGTTCGGGTGCAGTCTGTCGGTTTCACTGCTGCAAAAAAATGCGCTCGCATGTGTATCGTCAAGCGGAAAAAGCCCCGATTTTGCGTGCAGATCTATAATATCGCACGCCCACACATTCGGCGCCTCCTTAAGCACAGCAATATATTCGTCAAGGTAAAAGCCGCCCTTATCGGTGTGCATCTCATCATACTGAATATTATTACCCCCGAAATTGGCGTAAGCCCTGTGCAGCGGGGTCATAATTATTATCTGCTTTGTGGGGTAATAGCCTTTAACCCTTTTCATAACCGCGTTTATACTGCCGCGAAAGGTTGAGGTATCGGTATTAAACTCACGCCTTTTGCGTGCTGCGTAAATCGGCTTGTTATCATCGCCGTACCCCACAATAACCTCGCAGTCCGCAGGCTCTGTATACCAATTACCCATAGGAACGCCGTCGTTATAATCGTTCGTTCCGGCAAACAGCACCACGGCGTCCAATTTATCGCCGCATACCTTATGCATTTCATCCGCCTGCGCGCAAAGTTCCTTAAACACCATACCGCTCTTGCCGAACGAAATTGATACGCAGCCGAGCTCCTTTTCAAGGCATTTCCAAAAGCCTTTTTCAGGCGTAATGCCCACGCCCTCGGTTATTGAATCGCCCAAAAACGCTATTGTTTTATTTTTCCACTGTGTCTCTCTCACTTCAAACACGTTCCTTTTCAGGGTATTAAAATATCTTCCTTATGCTTAATGCCGAAAACGGCAAAATCTATTATTCCCGGGTGAATACCGCGCGGGTGGTCCGTAATCGTCAGCCTTACGCTGCTGCATTTCTTTATTGGGAATACTTTATAATCAATGTTTTTTTCTTCCGCGGGGTTTCGGTTATCGGCAAGCGTTATCCACTCGCCGCCGTCAAGCCCCTCAAGCAGCCAGCCTATAGGTCCGGGTAATACGCCGCCCGAATAATCAAGCCCGTTTTCCCGCCAGAAAATGCGCACCGCCGCCGCGTAAAACGTGGCGCTTAAATCGCATATCAAGGTGGGAGTCTTATCGTTTATATCAGGCTCCCAAAAGGTGAGTGCGCTTTCGTCGGTGGCGTAAAGCCCGTCTCTCCCCTCTTTTGCGCTTGATACCGTGGGTCTTACCTTACCCGTAAGCGATAAAAGCTGCGGCCGGAACACTCCGTTTACAGGGTCGGTGCAAGCACCAGGGGCATATTGCGGGGTATCGGTTACACCGTGCGGGCAGTAAAGCTCGCCGTTTTCATCCACCGCCACCAAATCCATACCTATGCGCCTTTCGTACATATGCAAATAATTTGCGGCTATGGTGTAAAACGCCCAAAGCGTGTTGCCCGGGCCGTGCTCAACACAGCCGTGACCCGCGCCGCCCACTATTCCGTGGCGGTGTACCGTCAGCGGATTGCGCTTTTGGCACTTAAAACCCGAAAGCGGCTCCTTATCTGAATAATATACCGCCATACAGTAAGAGGCGTCGCAGGTATCCGGCGCGGCATATATCATATAATACCGCCCATTATGCTTTAAAAGGTGCGGACCCTCTACCCAACCGAAATCCTTATCCTGATTATGGTAGCCGTGGCGCTCCCACGGCTTGCTTGCGGGGTTCATTTCCATAATAACCTCGGGTTCGCGCAACACTTTGCGCGGGTCGGCGGTATCAAGCTCCCAGCCCACAATCTGCCCTATGTGATTTTCCATACCCTCTTTATAAACCGCGTTGCAGGCGTACATATATATCCGCCCGTCGTCATCGGTGAAAATGCAGGGGTCGCAGGGAACAAACTCCGTGCCGTCGGGCAAAATAAAGCTGCCGAGCAGGGTGAACGGTCCGAGCGGATCATCCCCCACATAAAGCGGGCAATTCCATGAGGTAAGCAAAAATTTATCACCCCATTTTGTAATGCAGGGACTGTATTTTCCGCAATAGGGCTCTGTGCGGACGTGCTTCCAGTTATAAAAATCCTCGCTCACCCACGCCATACCGTAGCTCGGGTAAAGATACCACTTTCCGCCGTAATAATAAACGGTCGGGTCGCTTATGGAGCGGTAGTAAGGTCCGCCCATGCCGTCGGGCGGTGTTTCGTGGCTGAACATCGCCGTCTCAAAACGATACCAATCGTCCTTACCTGACGGTATATCGGGCAGCGACAGCGGGTTGCAATAGGTCTTTTCAAGATTTCGGTTTATCAGATTATCCATTAAGGCGCTCCTTTTTTATTCCGGCTTGGTTTCAAGCTTTAAGGGGTAATCGCCCAGTTTTTTAACCTTAAAGCCGTTTTTCTTATATTCCTCGTAATCAAACGCCTCAAGCTCGTCAATAGCAAGTTTATGAAACTCATAAAAATTATGCCACCACTCGTAGCCGCTGCCGAGCTCCGCGTTGAGATAAGCGTCGGCAATATCGCAGCCCATTTGCGGCGCAACATAGAAAGCCCCCATTGCAAGCACGTTTACTCCGTTTCCCGTTACGGCGCGCAAAGCCGCCGGTACGCTTTCAACAACGCCTGCGTGAACATGCGGGCATTTGCTCGCCGCTATGTGTATTCCCATTCCGGTACCGCAGAAAAGCAGCGCTCTTTCAAACTCGCCCTCGGCTATCATACTGCCCGCGCGCAGCCCTATTCTGTGGAACATAAGGTCGGTATCGTCGGGGTCTGAATCCGTTTTAACGCCTATATCGGTTATTTTCCAGCCCTTGGCTTTCAGGTGTGCCACTACCGCCTCTTTAAGCGGAAAGCCCGCAAAATCCGCACCGACGAGCAATTCTTTATTCTTAACTGTTTTCATTTTCCGCGCTCCTTTTTGAAATTTATGCAACGCCGCCCGACGGTCGATCCGCCATACCTGACAAACAGACCGCCGGGTTTATTAAATTTTAACGCAGGTATTACTGAACGTTACTCAAAACCTTTTTAACACTTATAAGGTCAAGCACCGTAACGTCGTAGCCTGTGTATGTACCTGCGCCCATAAGCGTTTTTCTTACGTCTACCAAATCCTGCGAATCAACCTTCCAGTCATAGTTAGCGTCGCCCGCCGCATATTCCGGCTTTGTTACGCTGCCTATTTCGGCGCGGGCTGTGTCGGTGGTATAGTAGCCTGTTACTCCGGCAATTATTTCTTTTCCGTACATAGTGTCGTCGCCTATTCCCTTGAAACGGAGTGTAACGCTTGTAAGCGCGCTCATATTATCACCGTTTAAAGTCGGTTTCCAGCCCCAATCGCTGTTTAATGAAGTAAACGGCACCTTGATATATCCCTCAAATGCGGAATCAAAGGTCACCTTACCATATATAAGCGCGTTATCATTATAACCGTTTTCAACGCTTTTTTCAGCCCATGTATCTGAGCCGTTTTGTAATACGTAAACCTTTTCGCCGGGTTTCAGCATAATGCTGTTTGCACCGTCAAATGTAAGGCAGGGTGAAAACATATTGGCTTTCGGGAAATTAACATAGAAAACTATTCCCGCAGCATCCTTCATATATGTTTTAACCCTTGTGTTCATAACAAGCGCAGTCCAGTTATCCGCTCCCTCTATTCCGTCGCCGTTTTCAAGATAGCTCCATTTCGGAGTAACATCGCTGCCCTGATATTTAACCGGAGTTTCCGAAAGAACGGAATCGCCTATATAAAGCTTATAGTTATTTGTGTTTTCAAACCTATCCGCCGAGAATGCATATGTCGCGGCGTGAACATCCCCGAAATCAAAGGTTTTAATATTAAGCGGGGCGGGTCTGTAATCCTCGGGCACAATAAGCTTGGTTGACGCGGAATTCTCGGTTGTTACAAAGAACGGACCTACCGTAACGGTGCCGAATTTTCCGCCTATGCCGCCCACACGCACATCAAAATACGTCAAATTATCAAATACCATATTCGCGCCCGAATCATATCCGATTATTGAAGACGCGGGTATTTTTATAAATCCTTCAAACGCGCTTTCAAAAGGAATTATACCGTTTTCATTTATTACTGCCGAGGTCCAGCTTTCATCACCGAGCTTTGCATATTCGTAAGAGCCGTTAGCCTTCAGCTTAGTAAGAGTACCGTTGTTTGTCATTGTCATTAAAACGATTTCATTTAACGAATCGGTTTTTACATACATTATTATGCTTCCGTTTTGGGTGAATCCGTCGGGCAGCTCGTGTGTTTCGGAACTGTTTACATAAAGGAAACCTGCGTATCCTTTTCCAATTAAATCCTGCTCTCCGTTAGTATTGCCGGAAAGTTTGATTCCGCTGAGATTGGTAATGCTGCTTATACCGTAGGGCATAACAAATGACGCGTCAAATGCCCAATGATTATTGAATCCCGTTAATATAATCGGCTTTACGTTTATAGGTTTCGGCTGATATTCCTCCGGCACAACTATTTTTGTTGAGGTTGAATCATCGGTTGTTACAAAGAACGGACCTACCGTAACTGTACCGAATTTACCGCCAATGCCGCCGAAACGTATATCAATAAACGCAAGATAATTAAATTCCATCGGTACGCCGTCCATACCGATAAGCGATGAAACCGGTATTCTGACATAGCCGTCAAACGCGGACTCAAAGCTTATTATGCCGTTTTCATCTGCTGTAGCATTTTCCCACTTGTCACTATCTGTTTCAAGATAGGTATAACTGCCGTTTGCATTTATTTTGCCGCTTGTAAACCACTGCGACGGGCACTCGGTTTTAACCGTAAATGTCATTTTATTTGCAGCGTCGGTTTTAACATATATAATAAAGCTTCCGTTTTCGGCAAAACCCACAGGCAATTTATATGCGGTTGCGGTATCTTCGGAATACATAGCCTGTGCGTAAATATAACTGCTGTATCCGTTAGCGGTAAGGTCTATCTCTCCCATATAGTTTTCCGAAAGTTTAACACCTGTCGCGGTTGTATAAGCGCCGGTCACAGCGGGCATAACGGTATCGGCATTATACTGCCAAGAGTTGACAACCGTATACCCCGTAAGCGGGGTTGTGTTTATGGGGTCTGTGTTTTCCGTTTCCGCCGAAACGGGGAACGCGCAAAGACTTGCCGTCAGCAGCAGCGCTGCCGAGAGAATTAACGCTATTGTCTTTTTCATAAATATCGCTCCTTAAAATTTATTTTACTTTAAAGGTATGCAGGATATTGCAGCCGTTTTCAAATGGGATGTTATTATCGAGTCTCGCCGTTCCACCTCCCTTTGAAAGCAATTGCAGCGCAAGCTTGTATTCGCCCTTGGCTACGGGTCTGTCAATATCGGCGGTAAGGGTCTGCACTAATTGCTTGCGGTCGTTATAATCGTCGGGATTTGTGCTGTGCCAGCTCTTAGGGTCGCCGAAATCCACGCTTGCAATTTCCTTGTTTTTTGAATCTAATAAGCAAAGCTTGCTTGTAACGTTGAAGGCGGCGGAAAAACCGTGGTTTTCAAGGGTCAAGGTAACGTTAAGCTTTTTATCCGCCTGCTTTACCGAGAGGGTATCGGCTGAAAATCTGTAGCCCAAATAATCGCGCATATATTCAAAGGTGTTGCGCTCAACCGTTTTGCCCTCTGAATTTTTAAACCAGTTTTCAGAGTACGGCAAGCCGTATTCTTTAAGCCATTTAACGGTTACGGGCTGTTTCATACAGCGAACCATTGCGCCGTCCTGCAGCGCGCCCTTATCAAGCCAGCCGTTTATGGCGCTGAAGGTGGTAAACCGCAGCTGCGACATACCCAAAATGCAGGCGTAGCCGTCGGGGTACATATTTTCGCCGAGGTCGCTTGTGTACTGGGTGTGGTAGTAAAATTCGCCGTCCTGCGGGGTGTAAGCACCCTCTTTTACGTTTCTGTTCCATGGTTCTAAGCCGTAGCTGTAGGTCATATTGCCAAGCTCGGTTGTATCCTGTATGCCGAACCACCCGTCGTTATTAAAGCCTATCATTTTCTTTTTGGGGTTGCTGTCGGGCAAAAAGTCCTTATAATCGGGGTGGCGCACCTGCGAGTAGACGCCCTCTGGCCACAGCCTATCGGCAAGGGCGGTTAAAATAACTGTTCTGTCCGCCGGGGGGTTATCCGAGTGCCACTCGCCGAACTGACCTATAAATCCCGCCTGAAAAACGTGTATAATATCCTTGTTGCGGTCAATTATTCCGTTTTCGGCAAGCTGATTTATATGTATTAAAAGCTCATCCGTTGTGGGGGTGCGCTTATTGAAAACGTTAACGTCGTAATAAGCAAAGCGCAGAAGAATCTGTATCTGCTTTTCGCGCAGCCAATCGAATATTACCTGTACGTTTTCAAAAAATTTATCGCTCAGCTTTTTGCCGAGGTAATCGCCCGGGAAGAAGTAGCAAACGGCTATGGGGGTTTGGGTGTATTTATACCAGCTGTTTGTCTGTTCCTCCAAAAGGCTTACAATATCCTCTTTGCTCGCCTCAAAATCAAATACCGAGTAAAAGCCGCGCAAGCCCCTGTTCGGGTTGCCGTAGAGTAGGTCGTCGCTGTCGGAGTAAAGCGTGGTGTAGCTGCGCTCAACCGCGGCGGCATCCTTTTTGTTGCCGCTTATATCAATATTAAAGGCGGGTTTATCGGAGGAATCCGCCGTTTTTGCGACGGGCTTTGCAGCTTTTTTGCCGCAGCCGACGGCTGAAAGCGCCAAAACAAGCGCCAAAGCCGCAGCGGTAAATGATTTCAAATGCCTTTTAATCATTTTTTCTTCCTCCTTTTATAAACAACCGTAAACACTGCCGCAGCGCCCGCCAAAAGCGCAACGCTTACGCCGCCTATAACGATAGGCAAGGTATATGAGCCGCCGCCCGTTTTGCCGCTGCCCGACTGCTTGTAATACACCTTATCGTAGGTCATATTATTGGATATTGTCGGGTAAACGTACTGCTCGGTTTCAAGCGTTGTAAATGTAGTATAATCGTAAATTGCAAGCAGCTTATCGCGCAAGTCATACGCTTTAATAAGCACCGCGTATTTTCTGCCCGGCATAAGGTCGGTTATAGCGCCGCTGTTGGAAATAGCTTTGTTTTGCGCTACAAGGCGGTATTCGTAGCCCGTTTCGGTTTTGGTTATGGAGTACGCCTCCGCCATATAATACTTAGCGCCCTCAAAGGCTTCCCAGTAAAGCATTACCTTATCGGTAAATATATCCTGCTTTTCAATTGCGTAAATGGATTTTATTGTGGTAGCCTCGGGGAGTGATGTATAAACCACCTCGTCAGGACCTGTGTCGTTATCCTTTGTTACGCCGAACATAGGTCCTACCGTTACCATATTATCACCCATTCCTATATACGCAAAGCGCCAGAATACCTTTTGCAGCAGCACATCCTCGGTAGCATTTGTGGGCAGCAGGCTTGCAACGGGAATTTTCACAAGACCCTCAAAGCCTGCGGGAAGAACCACGCCGCCTATTGAGTTAAAGGTGCGCTCCGCCGGGTAGTGCTTCCACTTCTTCTCGCCCACCGCCAAAAGCTGATAGCTCATATTCGCCATAATATCAAACTGCTGCTTATCGGTTACCATACACATGGTAAAGCGGTTTTCCTTTTTCGCGGGAACTTTCACATAAAATAGCAGATGGCTGAATCCCGCAAGCGGCATATTGTTGTATGCGGCGGAAACCCAGTGCGTCGAGTGCGCATATTCTGGCGCGTCATAATCCGCTGCCGGCTCTGAGCCTATAACCACGCACTTATTCTTTGAAAGCGAGGGTATGGGGCTCGGAAGGTAATCCTTGTAGACAAGCCACGAGGAATCAAGCGCCGTTATGGGAGTGAATGGGGTCATTTCCGGCAGATCAGATCTTTTCCACATGTTTTTAACCGTATACGGCTCATCCGAAATTGCAAAGAACGCACCAACTCGAACCTCGCCATAATCTCCGCCGATTTCGGAAAATCTGAAGGTCACGCCGTTTATATCCTCATAAACCGAGGGAGAATTGAAAAATCCGCTAAGCGGCAGCTTTACCCAGCCCTCAAACGCGCCGTCAAAGTCTACCGAGCCGTAGGTCTTATTTCCGCTTTTCAAGCCGTCGCTTGTGGTCTTTTCGGTCCATTTATCCGAGCCTAAGGGACAAATGTAATAATCCACCGCGCCCTTGAATATTATCTCTCTGTTATCCTTTAAACCGAAAGCCCTCACGCCGAGGCTGTTTGCCGACGGCAGCTTTAGGTAAAAGGCTATATAATCGTTGCCGTTAAGCGGCTCGGACAGCCTTGTTTCAATAAAGTTATCGGTATCAAACGGCGGGTTGCCCGAGCATATAACACTGCCGTTAAGCTTTACCGAGCTTACGTTTTTGCCGTTCACCTTCATACTGTAAAGCCCCGCGGTAAGGTTATGAATAAGCGATATTTTAAGGCTTGAGGTTATAGGCTTAGCGCCCGTCGGCAGTGTGTACGAGCTTGTGTCAACATCATATATCTTATCAAATGATGTACCAAGGTATTTTGAAACGATATACTGCCCTATCAGCTTATAACCGAGTGAGTTCGGGTGGTGGGTATCGCTGTAATACTGGGAGTAATAGTCGTCGAACACATTGTTCATAACGTCTATTTTGTAAATGCTGCTGTCTTCCCATATCTTCTTTGCCGCAGCGCGCATATTATCGTTATTTTCAGAGAAGGATACCAAGCTCGGGCTTGTGTAAACAATAACCGCCTCGGGCTTTGCCTTTCTTATTTCGTCAATGCCCTTTTTGAGGTATTTGTAAATTTCATCGCCCGATTTTCCCGAATCGTTAATTCCGAGCGCTATATCAACAATGCAGTTTCTGCCGTTACCCGGTATTTTTTCAATCAGCTGATCAACCGTCGGCTGGGTAGGACCGTCAAGCCCCGGGGTGTAGTTGCTCCAGTGCTCCGCCTTTAAGCCGCTTTGCGCCTGAACCACGCAGTTCATATCGTATTTTTCTTTCAGCGCGCTGCGCACTATGCGGAATATCGGGTAGCCGTATATGTGGCGCGTACTGTCACCCACCATATAATAATTACCGTGCGCCAGCCCCTGCTTTGTGCGCTCAAATATTCCCTGTATGCGCTCGTAGGGGTCTTTTGAATCGTATGCGGTCGGGTAAATTACTTCGGTGCTGCCGCCGTTATTGGTAATAAGGCTTAAAGCGCCGAGGGTAACGCTGCCACCGTTTTCAGTATTGCCGAAACCGAAAGCAAGTGATTTAAAGGCGTCTTCCCCGCTTTTTACTTCAAAGCCGCCGTCCGATGCAAATGCGGTGTGCGGCAGACTTATATATCCCTCAAAGCCGGCTTTTAAGGTTATTCCGCCGTCAGTTATATCCTTAAAGTTCCATTCTGAGTCACCAAAGCTTAAAATACCGTATTTTTTGCCCGAGGTAAGCCCTAATTCAGGCTTGCCGCCGACACTTAGAGCAGGAACAATTACGGTTTCCCTGCTTGCCTTGGCATAGAACAAAAATCCGTTTGAGCCTTTAAGCGCGGTATTGCCGTTAAGCGAAAATGCATCCTTTTTCCCTGTCAATGAGAATTTATAAGCCGTAAGGGTAAGCCCCTTAAACGGTGTTACGCTTTCAAATTTCAGCGTATCCGATTTAGCAGCCGCATCTATCGGCGACGCGGTTATTGCAACATCGGTATTTTCGGCAGGCTTTTCGTAAAGTTTTATTTCCGTCGAATCGCTGTCCTTTTCGGTTAATAAAAACGGGCCTGCGGTAACCGTGCCGTATTTTCCGCCTATTTTGCCTATTGAAACGGTTATGCCTGAAATTTCAGTCGTTTTGCGGTCGGCGTTGTTTACCAGCGCGTAATCGTTGCAAAGGTCGGCTATTGCAAATTTAACATAGCCCTCAAAGGCTTTATCAAACTTGATTCCGCCGAAATATGTGTTTCCTCCGGCAGCGCTCCAGGTTTGAACCGCAGTGCCCGAAAGCCACTTTGTTCCGCCTGCGGGCAAATAGGAATACGCCTTGCCCACGCCGAGCGCCATTTCCGGATCGTAGCCTATCCCGAGTGATGAACCCACATAAGATATTCTCGGTACGACCGTGTTAGCCGCGTCGGTTTTTAAATACATAATAACATGGGTAGCATTTCCGAACACAAGGCTGCCGTTCATCTGATACCGTGCATATGCCAGAGATTCCGTTGCAAAATCCTTTGTGTATTCGTGGTCAGCGGATATTTTCTGTCCCCTTGCGGCAGTCCATTTGAGCGGCGTATCGTAGGCCTTAAATGTTTCCGCCGGGCTTTGACCCATGCTCCAGTCGGTCACTGGGTTTACTGTTATCGGGTCGGCTTTTTTAAGCTCTATCCCCTTTTTGCCGTCCTTTGAAAGCAGGAAAGAGGGCCCCAAAACAGGCTCGCCGTATTTTCCGCTTATTCCCTTTATTCTGTAAACTATATTGCATATTGTGTCTTCGTTTATAAGGAATTTAAAGCCCGAGTCGTTATCAAGGCTTGAAAACGGAATTTTAATGTATCCCTCAAATGCGCCGTCAAAGCTGACCGTACCGAAAACGGTGCTGCCCGGCGATCCCGCGCCTGCGGTGCCTGTTTTCCACTCACCGCCGCTTATGGGCATATACTCGTATATTCCGCCGTTTTTAAGCATAAGCGACGGTGTGTAATCATAGCTCCACCTTGTTTTATCTGTGGGTATATCTATTGCAATCTGCGGCATTAACGTGTTGGCACTGTCAAATTTCACATAGAAAACCATACCCTCATAGCCCGCGGCGGATAATTTATCGGTCTTGAAGTTGGCGTATGCCTGCGAGCCGCCGACAGACGCTTCCTCGTACATTTCCGAATTTGCCGACTCCAATTTCGAGCCGACAGCCGCCGTAAAATCAAGGGGCTTTACTTCCGTGTGCTTTACCCACTGCCAGTTGTAGCCGAGCAGTTCGGTATTAATCACCGGCACAACCTCGACGGGTCCTACCTCGGGCTCCTTGTATTCGTCCGAAAGTTCAAAGGCGGTTGTGCCCTTATCGGCGTTTATAAGGAATGCCGCAGCCTCGGTTTTGCCGAATTTACCGCCTATACCCGCCATGCAAATATCAACGCCGGTTATATAGTCAATTTCAGGATAAACCGATATAAAGGGGCTTGCCTCCTGCTCCTTAAGACTTGATACGGGAATTTTAATATAGCCCTCAAAAGCCTTATTAAACTGAACCGCGCCGTCGGTTTCGGTTTTAACGGTCTTCTGCTCTGTCCATTTAGAGCCGCCCAGCGCCACCGTGTATACCGTGGCGTTGCTTTTCAAAACGAGCGACGGTATATCCGAAAGATAATCGTCCCACATATTCGCCGAAACGGTAATGCGGTTGGCAGCGTCGGTCTTAACGTAAATAAGTAGCGCGTCGGTATTTTTAAGCGGCAGTCTAAAGCTGCTGATTTTCGCTCCCACATTGGCGGGCGCTGTCGAAAATGCCGATTTATTCACTTCAATTTTGGCGGACGTGCTGTCCTTATTTATAACAAAATAAGGTCCTGCCGTCATAGTGCCGTATTTCCCGCCGAGGCTCTTTGCCTTTAGACACATACGGGAAAGCGAATCCTGATTGGGCTTAAACTTAAAGCCCATATCGTTTGAAAGCGAGTCAAACGGAATTTTAACATAGCCCTCAAACGCTCTGTCAAAGCGCATTGCGCCGAAATAGGGGTTTCCCGCCTTATCCTCAACCGCCTTTGCAGCAGTCCAAGAAGAGGCGTTAAGCGCCTTGTAGGAATATTCCTTGCCCACCATGAGCATGAGCACCGGGTCGAAATCAAATGACCATCGGCCGCTGTTTTCTGGGCGGAACGCGCCGAAGTTCGGAGCAACGGTATTCGCCGCGTCAAGCTTTAAGTAGAACATAATTCCGTCCGCACCCACAAAGCTGTTGCGCTTATCAAACTGAATATTGGCGTATGCCTGGCTTACCGTTGTATCGGCAACGGAATATTCCTTGCCGGTAACGGTGTTTATTTTAAGCCCTTTTTCATCCGTAAGATTTGTAACCCTTGCAAAGCTGTGGGTCACGGTTTCCGCATTGTAGGTAAGGGCCGTGCCGCCGGTCATGGGGGTCACCTTTAAAACCTTGCTGACGCTCGTATCCTTTTGCGGCATTTCGGCAATAATGCCCTGCAAATATGTATCGGATGAAATAACCGCCGTATCGGTTTTTATGAAAAGCTTTTTATCCTTTTTAATTTCAGCCTTTGCCCCGCCTATGCCGCTTACACTGAACGGTGTGAGCGGCAGCACGGGCGTTTTAGCCGAGCCCGCGGCATAAGCAATGGGTAAACCCACGCTTATGCTGCTAAGCAAAAAGCTTGCGGTAAGAGTCGCGGCGGCTATATGTGAAAGCCTTTTTTTCATAGAATCACCTGAAATAAGTTTATTTTATATATGCCTTCAGCTGCGCTTCATAGGTCGGGTAAAGCTGCTGAACAACTGCCGACCACTGCGCCGAGCCCGCAAATACCTGCCACTTGTAAACCTCCAAAAGGTCGCCGAAATTCTGCAAAATGCTGCGGTAGGTAACGTAAACCTTTGTGGGGTTGCTTGCAAGATATTTATTTATAAAGTTAACATCCTCTTCGCTCAGAGCAACGCTGCCCGCCTTTGCTTTAAGGTTGTAACGCTCAACCGCCGCCGTGGTTTCCGTTCTCGGAATTTCAACGCAGAGGTTTTCGCCCAAGCGGAACCATTTAAGGTAATTTACCCAAAGAGTGGCAAGCTCTTTGTTTTTAGCGCCCTTTATAAGACCGTAGCCGGGGTCAACCGCAATTTCAACATTGTAGTTGCTGTCGTTATCAAGCTTCGGCATAGGTGCAAAGCCGAACGCGTCCTCCTGGCGGAGAGTTTCAAAACGTCTTTGCAAATTAAGGTCGGCGTGTGAGAAAAGCATTGCAACCTTTTCCTGCTCAAACAGGGGGCACGCGTCTGAGGTGGACATTGAGCCCGAGCCCGCTCCGCTTATTTTGTAAAGGGTGTTCATAACCTTAGCAAGCTTTGCGTCGCGCAAATTATTCTTGTACTCCTTACCGTTTATAACCTCAACCACCTGAACGCCCGAAATACTCATAGGCTCAAGGTTTTGCGGGGTAAAGCCCCACTGAACGATTTCGTTCTTATTGTTCTTTTCAATAAACTTATCCGAAATTTCGCAAAGCTTATCAAGCGTCCATTCGTTTCGCTCATAAAGTGCGCGGGGTGTCATGTCCTCAAGCCCGTAGTTTTTGAACATATTTTTGTTGTAATATATCCAGCTTGCCACAAATTCGCTTATTACCGGGAAATAAATTTTATCCTTCCACTTATACTGCTCGGTTTGAGCCTTTGTATTAGCCCAAAGCGGCGAGTTGAAGTCTATAAGTCCGTCCCACGGTTCAAGCAGATCCTCGGCAACCGGAACGGGCCAGAACTTATCGTAAGCGCAGTCAACCACATCGGGCGCGTTGCCTGCGGCAACCATTTTTGCAAGGTCGGACCAGTAGGTTTCGTGGGTGGAAACCGTTTCGTCAATCGTTACGCCGAATTCTTTTTTAAAGTATTCCGCCGCTTCGCCGTCGGTATTGTTTTCCGACATAGAGGACCAACCGAACACCTTTAAAACCTTGCTGTTGCCCGAAAGGTCAGCGGTGGGCATTTCAATAGCCGCAACATTTTGGGATTCCGTGCCGCCGCTGCTTGCGCTGTTGCTGCCTCCGTCAGAGCCGGTTTCGGTTTTTCCGCAGCCCGAAAGCAGCATTGCAAGCGCCAAAGCGCCGCAGGAAAGTCTTGCAAATAAATTTTTCTTCATGGTAAAATCTCCTTTTGTTATTTTCTCGAATCATCCGACAATACTTGTATTCATCAGCGATTCGGTAAATTTCTTTTGCAAAATCACATATATGATTATCGGCACTGCTATGAACATAAGACAAAACGTAGTTTCATACACCGTAACCTCAACATCGGTATATCCCGCCCCATGCGGAGAAATCATTCTGCCGAAGGTATTTCTCAGCCCTTTCAGTAAAACCGCCAGCGGCTTTGACTTATTGAAGAAAAGGGATATATTAACGTAGTCGTTCCAATACCACACAAAGCTTAAAACGAACGAAACCAGAAGTATTGCCGTGGAATTGGGCAGCATTATATTGGTAAACGCCTTTGCAGGTCCGCAGCCGTCCAGATACGCCGCGTCCTCAAGCTCTTTGGGTAAGCCCTTAAAGGATTGCCTGAAAAGATATATAAACAACCCCGATTTAATTCCCTGGGCAAAGAGCGCCGAAACGGTAACCGGAACAATTGTGTTTATAAGCGGTATTCCCTCCCCGCCGAATACCTTTGCGGTAAACGCGGTAACGCCCGAATACTGAATATACAGCGGCATTGAAATTATCTGCGGCGGCACTATGAAGGTCATAAGCGCCAGCAGAAAAATTATATTTCTCCCCTTGAATTTAAACCTTGCAAATCCGTAGCCCGTTACAGCGCAGCTTAAGGTTTGCAAAACCGAGCATAAAAGCGAAATTGCCGAGGAAACGCCGAATGATTTTATAAATTCCGTTTTTTGCAAAACAAATTTGATGTTATCAAACGTAAGGTTTTTCGGCAGCCATATTACGGTAGGGTCCATCATATCGCTCGGCTGCCTTATGCTTATGCTGAAACAGAAAATAATGGGATACAGTATTATGTAGGAAAGCCCTATTAAAAGTATCAGCCGCAACGCCGAGCGTATAAAGCCGTACAGCCTTAAAACCGCCTTTCCTTTTTCCGAGCCTTTTGAATAATTCAAATCAAGCGCACCTCCTTTCATCAGTCAACGGCGTAATAAACATATCTGTTACCGATAATGTAAATAAGCACGACCGCTATAAATATTACCGCAAAGCATATAACCGACATTGCCGCCGCCTGATCAAATTTCAAAGCGTTCATATAATCGTCTATAAGCTTGAACATACTGTTTGAGTAGCTTATCATATTATCCACAACGGTGTAGAAAATGTTTACCACAAGCATAGGTGCCAGCATGGGAACGGTTATTTTCCAAAAGGTAGTCCAGCCGTTTGAGCCCTCAACATTCGCCACCTCGTAAAGCGTGGACGGTATAGACTGAAGCCCCGCGATGAATATTAAAATCTGTATTCCCGAGTTCCATACAAGCCCGAATATTTCCTCAACCGTTTTAAGAATATAATCAACCGCAGTCTGCGGTATTCCCGAGCTTGTAAGCGACGCCGCTATCGACTGCGACTGGAAAAGCGCGTTTGAACGGTCGCCCGAGGAAATAAGCCCCAAAAAATAGTTGCCGTTTATTATTTCAATGGCTATACCGCCCGCAATTATAACCGGCAGAAAGAACACCGCGCGGAAAAAGGTTCTGCCCTTGAATTTTTGGTTGAGCACCACCGCTATGAAAAGCGAAAATATTATTATAAGCGGTGATTTTGCCGCAACCGTGGTTACCGTTTCGGTAAAAGCTGGCAGAAAATCGGGATTTTTAACGAACAGATTTACAAAGTTATTAAAGCCGCAGGCTTTAAGCCCCACATAGCCCTGCTTTATGGTCACGCTTGAAAGGCTGTACCTTACCGAGGTTATAAACGGCAGCAAAAACAGGAAAATAAAGCCTACAGCCCAAAGAGAGATAAACGCATAGCCGTAATATGACTTTTTTCTTTCGTAAGATAGCTTTTTCATTACCGTTCACCCGCCTTTGCCATGAAATCCTCTGCTGGTATTTCCGTACCGTCCTGTAAAGTATAGGGCTCTTTGCCGAAATTCACGTATATTTTAAGCCCGTTTTCGTATTCGGTCACGCTTACGTTTTCGGCAATGTAATTATGTGAATAAATTCTGCTGCCGTTTATACCCGAATATACCTTTGCAACCCTTTTGTAAAGTGTCAGCGCGTCCTTGCAGGTTTCTTCAAAATTAACGTTAGAAAGACTTGAAAGCGGCGTGCCCGCAAGCTTTTCCCTGCCCTCTGCCATCCATTCTGCGCTGAAACCCGCGCCTGCGGCGACTGTGTAAAGCAGCGAGCTATCGCCGTTTTCACCGTTGTAAGCACCGGCGGCAAGCTCTGAAATTCCGCTTAAAGCCATTGTGTAAAACGGAACGCTGCGGCTCAAAATATCCTGCCCGCTGTCGGTTACGGGGGCGTTATAAATAATATCGGCATAAACCGCGGCGTAAGCGTTGGGTTTGTCAAGCATCAGCTCGCCGAAGCTTTCGGCGCTTTGCTTTATGGCGGCGGTCATTACCGCCGTTGTGCCGTCTCTGCGGCTGCCGCCGCCTGTGAAATCGCAGTAAAGCGTGTTTCCTATATCGCCCAAGGCTAAGCGCTCAAAGCCCTTATTTTTAAGCCCCTTTATAATTCGCGGCATATTTTTTTCAAAACCCGAAACCGAAATAAGGTATTCGGTTTTATCCGTCTCGTTAAGATTGCTGAGCAAATAGGATTTTCTTGAAAACGGCAGCCCCGTAATTGATTTTGACGCGCCTAAAAGATGTCCCAAATACGTACCGCCCGAATAGCTTTGCAAATTGAGTATTGCGGGAAAAATTCGCGCGTTCTCGGCATTTTTAAGCTTTTTCGCCGAAATATTTCCGTCGGCGGAGGTCACCTTGTCGCCTTTCAGCTCGTCTGTATTCCATGAGCGGTAACGTACCGTAATATTTTCCGCGCCCTCTTTTTTCAGGCGCTCGGTTATTCGCGCAAGCTGCTTTTCGCTTGTTAATGTAACGGTTTTATTATGCGGCACACCGAGGGTGGAAACCTTTTTCACTACCGATGAATAAACATCGGCATAAAGCCCAGTTTGCGTTTTCTTAAGCTCAAGCTTACAGCTTTTAACAAGGTAATCCCTGTAGGCTCTTGCCATTCCGCTGTAATCGGCATTTTCGCCGCTTAAAAACATATACCTTGTTTTAATTACTCCGCCGTTTCCCGTTTTATCGAAAAGCTCGGTAGCGTAATTTCCCACATTGTATTCAACCGAGTTTAAAAGCTTGTATTTAACATATGCATTCGCATAGGAAGAACTTTGCCCGCACGCCTCGGCTGAAAGCGTGCCCGTTTCGACGCCGTCCTCGCAAATTGCCATAATCGCGCTGCCGTTCACCCTTGCGCCGTACACAGGAAGATAAACAGATTTATTATTTACATTAAGGTAATAATCCGACGTGAGCGACGTCGGCTCGTAACCGTAGATCGGGCGGCTGTAAGCGTTTCCCGAGTGCATAACATTTGAAAAATCGACCGTTGCTCCCGAGCCGTCGGGTAAAAACAGGTAGCCGCTGTCAGCAGACGTGCCTCGCACAAAATACGGCAATACCGAAACAGAGCATACGGCTGTGTTTTCTTTTTTCTCTTCAAGGTCCTCAAGCCATACCTCGGTCAGTAAATTTCCGCTTTCAAGATAAGCCGCCAAAAAAAGCTTTTTGCCCACCTCTGTTATACCGTATTCAAAAACCACGCCGTTTTTGATTTTATAAATCGTATACTTGCCCGATTTTATATTTGAGGTGTAAAGGTTAAGCGCAGTGCGCTTTTTAGAAGTCGTATTAACGTATTCAACCACAGCGGCAGACATCATTTTAAACTGCGTAAGCTTTGAGGCGTCGGTATCCTCACCCGCGTTTTCGGTGCTGCTGTACCAAACCGAATTATCCGCCGTGTTTTCAATTTTAAGGTAATTGTTATCCGGGCGAAAGCTAAGCTTTAAACCGCCGCTTTCCCCGCACGGAACATACTCGCCGCCGCTTTTGTCGGTATACTCGGCGGCATTTGTCATTATATCGTTTTTGGCATTACCGCTTTGCGGCGCGCCGCCGCCCTTGCAAGCGGTAAAAAGAGAGCAAACGGTGCATAACATAAGAAATGCCGAAACAAATTTTTTCATAGTCCGCTCTCCTTTCATGCGTTCATTCTGAACAGCATTTCGCTGAACACTGTTTTAATAAAATCAATTACATTCTGCGTAAGGTTATAGAAAAGGAACGCAAGAACCACTATAAGCACTATTCCTATAAGCGTAACAATAAAGGAAAATACCGATTTCCCAAGCTCAAACTCATGGAATACCGAAAAGCCCGCCATTAAAACAACAAAGCTGCAAATAATTCCTATTGCCAGCACTACCGACATAAACACCGCTTCATTCTGAACCAAAAAGTGGCTCAGCAGCACCCGCACAAACCCCGCTATTATATAAGGAACAAGCGCGGCTGATGTGAACATACATATCTGCTTAAAGGTCGCTTTGCCGGTCATAAGCTCGCTGAACGCCCAGTTTGCCGCCACAAAGAGAATTAAAAGCGCCGCCCTTACAAGCGCGATATTTAAAATATTTACCTTTGATGAATCGATAATCGCAAACGCCTTGCCCATATACTGCTGCTCGCACACGCCGAGCAAAACAAGAAGTATGTAAACAAAAAGTATAAATGCTTTTGAGGTTATTTTTCGGCTGCGCAGCCTGTCAAACCCCGCAAACGGGTGAAAGGCGGAGTAAAGCGACATTCCGAAATTGGTGGAATAAAGCCTACCGGATACCGAAACGCCCTTTTTAGCAAGCAGATTTTTTGTTATTTTTACTGCCGCCGCCAGCGCGATTATAACAAGAAGTATCCAAATAAAATTGTTGCGCATCATTATTACGCGGTATTCACGGTAGGCGTTGCCGTAGCCCTCGGTATCGCGCGCCTGCTCGTAATAATTCATTGCTTCTTTGTACTTGCCGTCGTTAAACAGCGCGTTCGCCACGCCTATATATGCAAGCCTGAAATTCGGGTTGCTTTTTATAACCTCGCGCCACGGGGTAAGCGATTCGGAGTAATTCCCCGCGTTGTAAAGCGTCAGCGCTTTATGCACGGTTTTGCCCGTTTCGGTAAGTGAAAAATAGGTTACTGTGTTTTTTTCTGAATCCAAAACCGCAATATCATCGCCGCACGCCTCTATTGCAATCGGCTGCCTGAAAGTGCCGCCGTAATCCCCTATTCCGCCGAAAGCGGTAACAAGCTGCATATTATTATCAAACTGGTAGACCCTGCCCTGCTTATTATCTATAACGTTTATAAACCCGTTTTCGGAATAAGCAATATCTATAAAGTTAAGGTAGCGGTTATCGTTTTCAAAGCTTTTTTCAACATCCTTTGACATTGAGCTTTCCAGTATATCCGCGCCCTTTGGGTTTAAGCACCTTATGCTGTCGGGCGAGGATTTACAGTATTGTCCGCCTATAAGGCTGCCCGGCGTAATTGTGTAAAGAAAATTATCCGCGCTCATATCCATACCGTAAATTTCACTCGGAACGTAATTCGCCATAGCCTCGCGCTGCTCGGCGGTCATAAGCTGTTTCCAAAAGAAATTTTGCAAAAGCTCCGCCGTGGTCTGCACCTTTTCACTGCCGAAAAATCCGCTGAACTCAAACTCGCTGTTAAGAATTAAAAGTCCCTCATACACGCCGGTGCACTGAACATATATGTTCCCTACCGTGTCCCCCGTAACGCGACGCGGCAAAAATTCCAGCGCATCATCAAAATATTCCGATTTCGGTTTTGTTATTTTGTTTTTAACCGCGCCGTTTTTATCAGCCTCCCACACGCAGCCGTTTCCCGAATCGGCTATATAAACCGTGCCCGATGTATCAATATAAAGTCCTGTCGCTTTGCTTAAGTCCACAGTATTACCGCCGTTTGTAACGGTAATTTCTCTGCCGCGCCCGTCGGTATCATATACTGCTATGCGGTTATTGCCCGAATCCAGTATGTAAAGACTGCCGTTCTTTTCAAAAATATCGGTCGGTGAAGAAAACGCGCCTATTCCGAGCTTTTCGCCGCTGAGCGACAGAGCGGGCTCGTATATATCCGCCGTTTCGGTAACCTCGCCGAAGGAATTGTAATTATAGGATTTATAAGAAGCCGCCGAGGTATATGTTGCGGATAAAAGCATTAAAACCGCGGCTACTGTAACCGAAACCGAACCTTTAAAACCTTTTCTCATATTCTTTTTCCTTTCTAACCCTTAATTCCGGAAAAAGCCATTGTTTCAACTATTCGGCTTTGGGTAACTATAAAGAGTATGCAGGGCGGTATCATCATAAGCACCGACGCCGCCGACGCAGAACCGACCCTCGCAATACCCGACGCCGCAACGTCGTTTAAAACGGTGGGCAGCAGCTTCCACGCCTCTTCATATATATAGTTGCCGCCGGTTGAGTTCCAAAGCCCCTGAAACGAGAAGATTATAAGCGTAAGCGCAGCAGGCTTTACAAGCGGCATACATATTTTATAATAAATTTTAAATATGCCCGCGCCGTCAATAGTAGCCGCCTCGATAACCGTATCCGGTATCTGCACCATAAAGTTTTTCATAAGGAAAAGCCCCAGCGGAGTGCCCGCCGCAGGAATTATAAGCGCAAAAAGCGAATTTATAAGCCCGAGACCCGACATTATTATGTATTGCGGCAGCGCCGTAACCGTTCCCGAAAAAAGCAGCGCCGCCACTATGAGCGAAAACATCCACCTGTTACCCGGGAAATTGTACTTTGCAAATGCAAAAGCCGCCATTGAACTAAAAAGCAAATTAAGCCCGGTACCCGCAACAGTTACCGCCGCGCTGTTTATAATGTATCTGCCGAAGGGAATCCAAAGGCTGTCCACTAATTGCGACAGCGTCTTATAGTTTTCCCCCGTCGGGTTGCGCACAAAAAACTTGGGCGGGTATGCAAAAATTTCCTCGGTGGGTTTAAGCGACTGTACTATTGCGTAAACAAACGGGAGCATCATAAACATACCCACAAGCAGAAGTATTAAAAATACCGCCGTATCTCCGCCGGTTGAACGCGCCGGTCCGGTTTTACTTCTTTTAAGCTTCATTTAAGAGTCTCCTTTAAACAGCGGCGTACTTGCCGATGATTTTCTGTATACAGTTGTTTACCGCCATCATTGCAATAAACAAAACCGAGGTGACGGCGCAGGCATAGCCCATTTCAAACCTTATCATACCGTAGTCATATGCGTGCGTTGCAACCGTGAGCGCCGCGTTGTCGGTTGAGGGAAAGCCCGCAAGGGTCATACAAACATCGCTTACCGAAAACGCCGCGCTTATCTGCATAACCGCGCTGAAAAGCAGCTGCGGACCCATTGAGGGCAGAGTTATGTATATAAGCTCCTGCATACGGTTTCGCACCCCGTCCACCGCGCCCGCCTCGTAAAGGCTGCGGTCCACATTTTGAAGACCTGCAATAAAGGCAAGAAATGAAGTTCCGAGGCTCATCCATATCTGCACTATTATAATGCAGCCGAGCATGGTTTTTGTGTCCGTCAGCCATTGCACCGGCTCCTTTACAAGCCCCGAGGACATAAGCAGCTGATTTAAAAAGCCGTACATATCGCCCGAGAAGATATACGACCATATAACGTACAGCATTCCCGACATTGAGGGCGCGTAAAATACAAAGGTCATAACCGAGCGCAGCGTGCGCGGCAGCTCGTTGATCATCCACGCAAAAAACAGGCAGGCAAAATAGCTTATAGGTCCTGTTATAACAGCGAATATAAGCGTATTCCTCACCGCCACCAAGAACACATCATCCTCAAACAGCAGCGTTAAATAATTTGAAAGCCCTATAAACTTAGGCGGCTCAAGCATATTAAAATCCGTAAAGCCGAAAAATATTGCAATGGCAATTGGGGCTATAACAAAAATGCTGAAAATAATGTAAAACGGAGCTATAAGCAAATAGCATTCCTTATATTTGCCCATACGTGACAAAAGACCTGTTTTATTTTTCATCTGTTGCCACTCTCCTTATTCTTACGGGCAAGCTCTTTGTTTATTCGCTTGTTGTAGGTGTATATTGTATCGGTTGCGTTGGAGTTGCTGTAAACCACCTTGCGGAAAGCGTTTATAAGCTCGCGCGTTACGCTGTAATTACCCGATACCTCGTTTATAGCCCTTATGCTGCCCCGCTGTGTTTCCAAAAGCTCGCGCTCCGCCTTGCTCCACGGCAGTGATTTAAACGCGTTTACATTAGCCGAGGTATACCGCGAAATAGAGCCGAGCGCGTCCTCTATTTCCCTGCCGTACTGACTTTGAGTCTCGTCGGATGTAAACCAATCGAGGAATTTCCACGCCTCCGCCTTATGCTTTGAGCCGCTGAAAATAACCGCCGACGTTACAGATTGCGCAAGCCCGGGGCTTGTATCCGCTCCCGATGCTGCGCTTATTGAAAGCGTGCGGTCAATGCTGCCGTCGGGCTTTACCGTTCCCGGTATTAAGTACATTCCCCACCTGCCCGAAAGCTCGGGGGACGCCGCCTCAACCTTTAAATACTGTGTATAATCGGTTATGGCAAGCGGCATTTCGCCTGAGCTGAAACGGTTATAAAAATCGTATGCAAGCGGAAAGCCGTATCTTGCAAAAAGCCCCGTCCAGGTTTCAAACGCCTTTATGGCGGCCTCGCTGCCGAACTCCGTACCGTTAAGCTTTTCGTTATAAAAGCTGCCGCCGTTCTGGAACAAAAGCGTTGCGAACATTCCTATATTTGCGGGCACGCCCACTTCTAAGTTATTTCTTTGCAGTATTGTGGAGACCCTGTAAAAATCCTCCCAGGTATCGGGCACGTCAAGCCCCAGTTCTTCAAAAACATCGGTTCGCACAAACATCATATTAAAGGTTTCGCTTATGGGCAGCGCGTATGTTCCGCCGCCGTATTCAAAGGGCTTCAGCGTTTCGCTTTCAAAGCGCTTTGCAACGGTGTCAAAGCCCTCCTGCTTTGATAAATCGGCAACCGCGCCCCTAAGCGCCAAGTTGACCGGCATATCGCCCGAAACAAACAGTGAAACATCGGGTGCGGTTCCCGCCAGCACCGCCGTTCGTATATCCACCGTAACCAAGGAGATATTGGAGTTTATTCCGTACCTTGCGGCAAAGGAATTATCCACCAGCTTTTTAAGAATATTCATCTGATCTCTGCCGGCGCTCATCCATATATTGAGTGAGGACGCCTCGTCGTAAACGTCGCCCACCGTTCCGTAATCCTCAGCAAATGAGGAAACTATGCGCTTAATATCAAAAGCCAACTGCCTAAAAAACGAGCCGCCCGCATTTTTGCGGCATTTATCGGGCGAATGAATATCAATATAATCAATATCGAGCGGTTGGTCCTTCGCGTCCTGATTCCAGGAGGAAAGGGTGCTTATTTCACTTTTAAAGGACGAAATATTTTTAGCCAGCGTATCGGGGTTTTTCTTGATTCCCTCAAGCCTGTTCAAAAGCGAGTGAAAGCCCGAAAGCGAGCTGCCCGAACGCCCCGAATTGCGTTTTTCAAGCTCTTTGGTTATGTTTTCAAGCTCCGTTTCAAGCGAATTTACCGTCTCGTTAAAATTCGGAATCATTTTCCCGAGCTGGTAGTCTCTGTATGTATCGGGGTCGGTGCCTATAACCATAATCACGCTGCGGTAAATCGAATTGAGCCTGTAAATAAGGTCATCCAATCTGCCCGTAATTTCCGAAAGCGAGCCGGCGGTCACTTCAAGCGTCAGCGTGTACTTCTTCCCTTTTTCAAAATAAAAGTTATAAGGTTCTTTTTCGCCAAACTCCTTTATGTACCAATCGCCTGAATATCCAAACTTTATTTCGTCACATTCAGCAAAAGGCACTTCGCCGTTTATGTAAAGCCTGCGGGATGATGTGAATCCGCTTTTTGCGTTTTGCCTCACCCGCATTGAAATTTCATACAGTCCGCTTTCCTCGGGCATAAACTCCCATTTAAGCCACTGCCCTGCGTAACGGTATTTTTCATCGGGTATATAGTTATATAAAAGTTTTACCGGGTCGTTGGGAGACGTGTCGGCGCTGCTTTTATCATAATCGGGCGTAAGCGTTGTAGAGGAGGCCTCGGTAAACTTTTCCGCCTCAAGAATGAGTTCCCTGCCGCTTGTCGCTTTACCGCCTTTTACGGTTTCGCTGTAGCCTTTAAGCGTCCTGCCTGTAAAAAGTTTTATTTTAAGCAATCGGAAATTTCCCGTGTTTGCAATAACGCTTATTTTGTTTTCGCCTTTTTTAAACCCGAAAAACAGGGGCTTTTGCTGCCTGCCCGAGGGGTCTGAAAGCACCGCCGCGGTTTTTTCCACTACCACGCTCATTGAGGAAAGAATTTCGTTTCCGTGCTTATCTGTTGTAACCTCGGAATTTTTCCACCGCCAAAAAAGGTCAAGCTCCTTCGCCTCGTTAAACGGGTACGCGCCGTTTATCATAATCCCAGCCGAACTGCCGCCCGTACTGCCGCCGGTTACGGGCACATATGTAAGCTCTATATGGCAGCTCATATCGTTTTCCGACGAAAAAACGAAATCGGCTCTGCCGTTTTCATCGGTAAAAGTAACTGCTTTTTCTCCCTCAAATTCCGAAAGAGCCGCGCCCGCAAACAGAGCGGACGGCGCGCTTAAAGAAATTTCAAAATTACCGTTTGCTTCTGCCGTTTCGATACCAGACAGATAGCTGCGGTAATCTGTGCCGCTGTTTGCGGCAAGCGCCGAAAACGGGCAGGTAAGCAATATTAAAACCGCAGAAATGAAAGAAACTATTTTTTTCACCGAATTACCCTCAACTTTCCAAGCCAAACGTTACAGCGCTTAATAACTGCCGCGTTTCATGCTATTGACAAGAGAAAATTTATATGTTAAAATCCAAACCGAAAGGTGGGAAGTTTATGTATATTGACGTAAGACTGTATGACAACATTACCAACCATAAAATAACCGCGTCTGATTTTGAAGTAAGCTGCGCGGGGCACGCGGTTGTTGAGGAAAACAGTCCAGATAACAACCGCACAAACGGTCTGCCTGATTATCAACTGCTCTATATTGAAAACGGCTGCGGCTTTTTCAAATTCGGCGAGGATTACGAAAAGCTGCCGGGAAAAACCGTGGTGCTTTACCACCCGCACGAGCCGCAAATATATAAATACCGTCAAAAAGATAAAACCCAAACATACTGGCTGCACTTCGGCGGGACAGCCGTTGAAAAGCTGCTTTGCGAGCTTGAGCTTAACGATAAGAAAATAATAACAATAAACAATGACATAAACTTTAAAGAGTACTTTAAAAAGGTTATTGATGAGCTGCAAAATAAACCTATAGGCTATTTGCAGGCTGCCAACGATTATGCCCGTTTAGCGCTTATATCATTAAGCCGCGAGATAAAAACCTCCCTGAAAAAGCCGTCCGACCTTGTAATAGATAACCTTTGTAAAAAAATGAATATGGATTTTTATAAGGACTTTTCCAACACCGAATACGCCGAAGAATGTAATATGAGCGTTTCGCACTTCCTTTCAAAATTCCGAAAGGCCACCGGCACGTCGCCGCAGAACTACATTCTCAATTTGCGAATAACAAACGCGCAGAACCTGCTTTCCACAACCGATTACAAAATCATTGAAATTTCAAAGCTCGTGGGCTTTGCCGATTCAATGTATTTCTGCAAGCGTTTTAAAAAGAAAACCGGTCTTTCACCGAGCGATTACAGGCAAAAATTCAAATTTTAAGATGTTTTACAAAATCAAACGCTTTCAACAAATAAATTATATACATTTTTCATCATTAGCACAATGGATGAAATTATTTATTTATATGGAAGATAGTATGATTTTTAGCGTTATTTTTTTTGGAAATATTTTACGGCACGATACACAAAGAGCCTTATTACATTAAAAAATCCCGCTTAAACAGCGGGATTTTTTAATGTAAATCGGATTTTAGAGCGCAAATTCGGCTTTATATGTCTTTTTGCATTATTTCTGTAATAGCTTTCTCCAGCATGTCGGCAAAAAGACGGTGCATTTCACGGGTGGGGTGGTTTATATGATTGCACAGCAGCGCGGTTGTGTCAATTCCGTAACCGCTCATTTTCTTCCACACCGCATAAGTATCGCACACGGGAACGCCGTATTCCGCGGCGCGCTGCCGAGCAATATCCATAAGCGTATCCACAGTGCCGTTGTTTTGCCGCTCGGCGCAGCTCTCCGCCGTACATTTTAGTATTCTGAGATTCAGCGGGTGAACATATGTATTTACCATATTCGGCGTCATTAATATAACTTTTGCGCCTGCACTATTCAGTCTTTTAAAAATTTCAGCCAGCGTATTGCCGTAGTCATCACACGGGGTCTGACCTATATCGTTAAGCCCGAAGCAAACCGTAACTATATCCGGCTTTTTTGCTATAACGTCGCTTTCGATTCTTTTAAGCCCGTCGGCGGCGGTCTCACCGCCGACTCCTGCGTTAAAGGCTGTAATTTCACTGTCGCCGAAACGCTTTTTAAGCCTTTCCGTAACCAGTGAGGCATACCCCGACGGTACGTCCCTTACAACATCGATTCCGCCGCAGTGGTTATCAAACAATTCAAAGCAGCCCTCTGTAATGCTGTCTCCGAAAAAAACTATTCTCATTGCTTTTCCACCTTTCAATTTACTGTAAATTCGTGGAGAATATTATATCCGTTTTCATACGGTATGCTGTTATCAAGCCGTGCCGTAGCGCCCGATTTTGAAACCAGTCGGAGCGCGAGCCTGTATTTTCCGCTGTCGCCGGGCAGCGGCATATTCGTTTTTAAATTATATGTTATAAGCTCGCCGTCTGGCACTTCACCGGGCTTTGTGCCGTACCACTCGGCCGGATTGCCGACAGCATAAGAATAAATCTCATTACCGTTCGTATCAAGCAGAGTAAGGTGCGCGGTAATATTGAATGCCGCCGCAAAGCCGTAGTTTTGAAGTGACAGCGATATATTCATACCTCCGTTTTCTTCCGTCACCGAAAGCTCCCGACACACAAGCCTGTAGCCCAAATAATCCCGTATATATTCAAATGCGTTACGCTTTATTTTGTTGCCGTCGTTATCGGTAAACCAGCCCTTAGTATACGGCAAATTATTGTATTTAAGCCATTTTTCGGTCACGGTCAGCTTTTTCCACTCGTTTATGCAGCCTGGAGCACTTGTGCCTTGGTCAATATAGCCGTTTATCGCGCTGAATGTGGTGAGCCTGAGCTGTGAAGCGGCAATTATTGAGCCGTAGCCATCGGGGTATGCCCCCAAATCGTCAAACTGGGAGTAGTAATACGCCTCGGCGTCGTTCGGCGCGCAATAAGCCTCACTTATATGCCTGCTCCAATCGGCTCTTCCGTAGCTGTAAATTCCTGAGCCCGTTTCGCTGCCGTCGGCTATGCCGAAAAAGCTGTCGAGATGATAACCGAATTTACCGCCGTATTTTTCCGCGTTTTCACTTGATAGGTAATCGGAATAGTTCGGCATTCGCAGCTGTGCGTAAATGTCGCTCGGCAAAAGCCTTTCCACGAAAGCGTTTAAAACCGTTCCGCGGTCTGCGGCGGTGCTTGCGGGGGTATCTGAGTGCCACTCGCCGTATTTGCCTATAAACCCGACCTGAAAAGCGTGCAGAACATCCTTATTCCGCTCAATTATACCGTTTTCGGAAAGATTGCTTATATGCCGCAGAATTTCCGCCGTGGTGGGCGTTCTGCTGTTGAAATTGTTTTCATCATAATAAGCAAACCGCAGTAAAATCTGCATTTTTCGCTTGCGCAGGCAATCAAATATTTTTTGCGCCGCGGTGAAAAATTCCGCGTCAAGCTCGCTGTTCATATAATCTCCGGGGTAAAAATAGCACACATAAACCGATGAATTTATTCCCGCGTTTTCAAGCTGCAAAGCATATGCGTCTATTTTAGCCGCTATTTCGCTGTCCGTCAATCTGAAATTAAAGAAGTCCATACAGCCCCTAAAGCCCCTGTTGGGGTTAAGGTTAAGCTCGGCGGAATTGTATGCGTTAAGCACGGTATAGCTGCGCTTAACAAATGGGCTGTCCTTAATATTTTCGTTGGTATAGTCTACAGTATCATATATTATCGGCTCCGCGCTTACTTCGCGGTAATCGGTCGCGGGGGTAAATATAAGCCTTTCGGTTTTGTACTCGGCAATTACATTGTCTCGGCTGTCCCGCGCGGCAACGGTTACGTAGTATTCTTCCCCGCTTTTAAGGCAATCGAGCGCACCGCTGTTTGAAAAATAAGTCTTTTCCGATACGCACGCATATCCTCCGACCGCTTTTTTATATGCTTTGAGCAAATAATTTTCCGCTCCCGCGCATTTATCCCAATAAAGCAGCGCTTTATCGTCGCTCATTTCCGCGGCGGTAATATCCGTTCTGTAATTATCCGCCGAAACAATGGGGTTCTCGGTTATTTCTTTATTTGCCGAATTGCCGATTTTCTGCTTAAATCCGACAGCAGGTCCCGTAGTAACAGCGTTTTCGCCGCTCCCAATATAGCCGAAACGGCAGGTTATTCCTGTAAATTCGGTATCGTCCGTAATAGAATTGCGTGGGGACAGCGCAGAAAGCGGCACGCATACAAGCCCATCAAAGCCGGCAGGCAGGGTTATTATGCCGTGGTACGAGCCGTTTTCTCCCTCAACAGTGGTTCGCTCCTCCGCCGTACCGCTTGCCTTGTTCAAAAGTCGGTATTTTTTGCCGGCGGGTATTTTGTATTCGCTGCCGTCCGCTGCGCCGAAGGTCATATAAACGCCGTTTTCCCGAGCCGCCGACACCTTTACATATATGCCTATGCAGTAATAATTTGAAATCTTAACGGGTTCGTTTTTTATTCTGAACCAATAAGGCGAATCCTGCACCTTTTCAAGCGGTAAATCGCAAGGTGTTTTCGCCTCGGCTTTTATACCGCCGGTTGCGGCAAGCTGCGGAAACGGCGATGATACATAACTGCAATCGATATCGTAATAACTGCCCGAAGATACTGCATCGGGAAAACTCTCGTAATCCGAAAGCGCCCCGCACAGCTCGTTATAATTAACAGTTATCGGCTCGGTATAAATATATTCGCCGCCCGAAATGCGGTAACCCCTTACAATATAGTTTTTCCCGCGGTTTTCGGGTTTGATATTTTCAAGCGTAACATAGTAATCTGCGTATTTATTGTTTTCGGCTGTTTCAAAAGCCGCGTCCGCCGATGATAGCTTTATATCGATTATATCGGTATTTTTTATATCCGCGGTAAGCATTTTCCCGCCGAGCGAGCCTTCAAGCGTAATAAGCACGCCCTTTTCAGCCGCGGCACCCGAATTTATAAGCTCTCTGAATGTAAACCGCACTGCGCCCGAAATATCAGCCACGGGCGATATTACCGCAAGGCTTTGTTCATTACTTTGTATAAATTCGCCGTGCAGAACGACTGCGTCAGTTTTCGGCATTTCAAAATAATATGCGTTGTTGTCAGGACTGTATTCACTTACTGTTTTGCGCCTTGCGCCCGAAAAATCGGTATATGTGATATACAGTCCGTTTGCCTTTAATGTACAGCCGTTTTCCGGGGTCACGGTCACCTTTACTCTTTCGCCGTGGCGCGCAAAGGCTTTGTCTGCCCTTAAAACGCCGTCCGCCGCAGTTATCGCGCCGTAATCGGTAAGAGAAATTTCGGCAAAGGGGGAGCTGTTTGTAAGCAAATAGCAATCGGATACCGAAATATCGCCGTAGCTGCCGCCTACCCTTTCAAATCTCAATTTAAACTGCTCTAATATATCGGTATCGGACAAAAGCGCAAAGCCGCTGTCGTTTTTAAATGCGGTATACGGTATTTTTATAAAGCCCTCAAAAGCTCCGTCAAACTCCAAACCGCCGCTGTAGCTGCTTATATACGCCTTTTTAACCGTCATTTCCTGCCACTCGTTACTCCCGAGCGGCAAGGCATAGCACTTTTCGCCTTCAAAAAGTGAAAGCACGGGCGGATACGGCATAGTCCATCTATCGGGGCTTTTAAGCACCAAATCGGGAAGAACAAGGTTAGCTCCCGGCAGTTTAATGTAGAACAGTATACCGTCGGTGTTTTTAAGCGTTTCATTGCAAGCGCCGTTAATATAGGTGTCGTTTTGCTCCCCCACCGTAATATTCGCGGGGCACTCATAAAGCTGCGCCGCTCCCAGTGTAACGCCCTTTATTCCAAGCTTTTTATTTATAACCGCGTCAGACTCGGCTCTGTCAAAAGCCGCACCGCGGTTTCTCTCATATATAACCGTGCGATATGCGGCGTTGCCGCGATATTCGTTTCCCACGGTTATTTTGCTGCCGCAGCCATCCTTTTCAATAAAGAAATTGGGACCTACCGTAACCTCGCCGTATTTACCGCCGAAACGGTCAAAATAGAAAATAAGGCTGTTCACCGAATCGTATTCGGGCTTGAAAACAAATCCCGAATCGTTCCCTACAGAGCTGTACGGCAACTTTACATACCCGCTGAAAGCATTTTCGAAATAAAGCCCAGCCATATATTGGGAGCCGTTTTCACTTGTGGAAACAAGCGAGGCTTTGCTCCATTCTGTTCCGCCGTCCGATATAAAGGAATACTCGTTACCCGCCAGCGGCGAAAGCGAGGGCACATAATCAAACCGCCAGCGTGAAGTATCCTGCGGAAAATTAAGCGCCGCAACAAGGCTTACGGTCGTATTTTCAGGCACGGATAAATGAAAAAGAAGTCCCACGGTGTTTTGCACCGTTTGATTTATATTTAAAAAACGCAAATTGCAGGAGGATACCGAGGTAAACCTTGTTTTTGAAATTTCCCATTCAATATAGCGGTCAAAGCTTTCCCCATAAAAGCCATTACCGTTTTCGTGGTAAACGCGGTTGCCGAAGCCGCCCGCGCGCTTTATATCGTAGCTTTTAACGGGAATTGCCTTTATTTCCGCTGTAAGCTCCGTATTTTCGGGTAAAGCCCGTAGCGGCGCTGTATTTGCGGATAAGGCTAAGATAATTGCAACAGACAGGCTTAAAAATTTATAAACGCCTTTTTTCATTTTAATCACCCTTTAAAATCTCTTTACGCATTGAAACCAAAAGCTCTGCTTCTCCGTTTTCGCTGTTTGCAAAATTCAAGTTTACCATTACGGGTATGCCCACGCTGTGCTTTTTCAGCCGCACTAAATCCCTTATATCAAAAGTGCCGTCAGCATTTATATCAAATTCAACATATGTATTTCCGAATACATCTGGCACCCTCACCTCGGCAGAAACGGAGGTTCGGCAGATAAACAACGCAGCCATAACGGTGACTACTTTTTTCATTGCCGCCATTCTTCACCGTTATATTTATTGCCGCGAACAGACGCGTTTTTAACATTTTTAAGCGTTAAACGAATGTTCTCAAAGCTGCCGTAAACCGTATTATTTTCAAATTCCAATCCGTCGGTATTGCGAGCGTATACAACCTCGTCGGTATATGCCGCCTCAATAAGGTTATCGGTTATTTTTACGCCGCCGTGCACGGTTCCTTTTGACTCGGGCACACATTCCGGCTCAATGCGCACAAAGCTTTCCTTTGAATCGGTATAGCGGTTGCGCCTTATTGTAACGTCGGTAACATAGCCCGATTCAAACCACGAGCGCGCGTCGTCGGCAATTAAAACCCCACAACCCGTAAGCCTTGTAAACTCGTTCTTTTCAATAATCACGGGTTTTCTTGTGGTTACAAGTATTCCGCGCGTGGGTATACGCTCAAAGTGATTATTTCTTATAAGCACCTCCGCCGTGGCTGACGCATTTTCAACCATGCTGCCTACAGTAAAGCCGCCACCCGATTCAACGGTCAGAATTATTTCATGCGGGTTTATTTCTTCCGCCGAAATTACACGTGTGCTTGCCTTTTCAAGCAGCGTATCCGGGTCAATTGTGCAGATTTTGTCACCCTTTAAAAAGCCGCCTATTCCGTAGGACTGCGGGTGCATAAACCTTACCTTTATTTTATTTACATCAGCGTATACGTCGGTTATTTTCAGGTGTGTTCCGTGAACGTTAATCGCGTCGTCGTGTGCGCCGCAATAATACCCGTTTTCAATTACAATTTTACCGCGGCAGCCCGAAAAATGCATAAAATCAGCAGCGCATGAGGCAGTTCTGCCGGGAGTGGGGCAAACGTTAAACCTATTAAGGCGTATACCGTTCGAATTTTGGGCTATAAAGCCTATCCCACTCATAAAGTACATGGTAGTGTTCAAAAACGCGGTGTTTTCACAGCCGTCAATTATTATTCCGCACTCGTCCCTTATCGGGTCGCGCATTTGAAAAACATAACCGGGACACGCACCGTAAGTAATATTATCACCGCCCGAATAAAGGCGCACAAGCCCTTTTTCCAATTCTTCAAAGCGTGCGTTTTTATCGTCCATAGGTCCGGGCTGCCGCCAAGTGAAACCGCTTTTGGGGTCATAAAGCTGCGATATTCCCGAAGAAAACGCAAAGCCCTTGCCGCACCATTCAATTTTACCGTTTTTAATTCTGTATGGGTATTCATCGGAAATTTTGCAGTCAATATATCCCTTGCCGACAGCCGTAACCGTCATTTCGGTAACGGTGGGGTTTAAGTAATCAAAGGTTATATTTTTAAAGGTAATGTTTTTGCAGTCTTTAAGTATTATCTGGGTCATTTTGCCAAGACTTTTTATCACCGCGCCGTTGCCGTTTACCGTAATATTTTTAATACCGCACAGCAAAAAAGGCGTGCGCCTTTTTATGCTGTCGCATTCGCCCTTTTCGCGGTCATTTCCCTCGGCTATAGTATTGCTCACGTGTATTTCGGTTTCAGCAAGCGAATTTGTACCGATATTATAAACTCCGCTTTCAAAAACTATTTCGCAGGGTTCTCCGAGCGTCCCAGCCGCTTTAAGTGCAGCCGATACAGCCGGTGCCGAATCCTCTGCGGTGTTGACTGCCGCCCCATAATCCTTTAAATAAAGTTTTTTCATAAAACCACCCGAAAATTTATATTTGTTCCTATAAAAATTATACACTTTTTCTTTCGCGTGCGCAATGGCGATAATTATTGAAAACTATGGCAAAAAGTATTAAAAGCCTTGCTTTAACACCAAACTGTCTCGGCAGAAAACCCGATCGCTGTTGCCGCAGAGATTGACACCGAGCGGCTTTTATTAAATAATATAAATCATCCGCATAAATATAATCCTACAAAAAAGCTATAATAATTTAAAACAGCCTCTTGGCAAATACCCCACTGGGGTATATAATAACGCACGGAAAGGAAGATATCCTATGAAACAGGAAGAATATATTATAAGCGGAATGTCCTGTGCGGCTTGCTCATCGTCGGTTCAGCGCGTAGTGTCGCGGCTGTAGGGCGTTGAAAGCTGTGATGTAAACCTTATAACAGGAAAAATGACCGTAAACTATGATGAGCAAAAGACCGGTCAGGCGGATTTTACCCGCGTGGTTGAAAAGGCGGGGTTCGGAATACGCCCCGATACCCCCGAAGAAACAGAAAAACCGAAAACAGACGAAAAGA
>OIYO01000272.1_pt1 | contig 50251 bp, 42 predicted proteins | sample 1588191 | NCBI WGS metagenome assembly OIYO01 (sample SAMN03283275) | human gut metagenome | biome: human-associated habitat; material: feces | host: Homo sapiens | place: Peru | collected 2012 | reverse complement strand
GTATTTATTTCTCAGCCAGATACCGGTGAACAGGCTTTAGAGATTTGTGAAACTCTAGTTCGTTCAGGCGGTATTGATGTAGTAGTTATCGACTCTGTTGCAGCTTTAGTTCCAAAGGCTGAAATTGAAGGAGAGATGGGCGATAACCACGTAGGACTGCAGGCAAGATTGATGTCTCAGGCTCTCAGAAAGCTGACACCGGTAATCAGTAAGTCGAACTGTGTTGTTATCTTTATTAACCAGTTACGTGAGAAAGTGGGCGTCATGTTCGGTAATCCGGAGACAACAACAGGTGGACGTGCACTGAAGTTCTATGCTTCTGTGCGTATGGATGTCAGAAGAATCGAGACATTGAAGCAAGGTGGAGAATTTATCGGAAACCGAGTTAGAGTAAAGGTAGTTAAGAATAAAGTAGCACCACCATTTAGAGAAGCTGAATTTGATATAGTATATGGAAAAGGAATATCAAAATCTGGAAATATATTAGACTTAGCAGTAAATCTTGAAATAGTAGATAAGAGTGGAGCTTGGTTTAGTTATGAAGGTACAAGAATTGGACAAGGAAGAGAAAATGCTAAAAAATACTTAGAAGATAATCCAGAACTAATGGCTGAAATAGAAAAGAAAGTAAGAGACAACTTTAATAAAGCATTTGAGCAAAGTTTAGATGATGAAAAATCAGAAGAGAAAGATGAAAGCACAGAGGAAGAATAGGAGTAAAACACAGTGTATTCAATAGAAGAATTTGACAAAGCAAAGTCTAAGGTATTAAAATATGTATTATATAAAAAAAGAAGTAAGCAGGAAGTAAAAAATAAATTTTATAATGTTATAGATAATGAAATGCTTAATAATGTAATAGAAGAACTTGAAGAAAATGGATATATAGACGATTGCAATTATATAGAAAGAGCAGTTAATGAGTTTATGGCATTAAATAATTTATCAATAAAGGAAATTAGATATAAGCTTGCTACAAAAGGAATACCAAGCAATTTGATTGATGATTATATAATTAAAAACAAAGAAACACTGGTTGATTATGAATTTGAATCTGCAAGAAAAATAACCATTAAAAAATCAAGTTGTCTAACAAAAGATGAAATAATGCAATATCTATTGAAAAAAGGCTATATGAAAGAAAGTGTTGGAGAAGCTTTAAAAGAAATAGACTAAATTTGAAAGGAGTATGGCAAAAATATATTTATTTTTAGCTAAACAAAAATGAAAAACGTATTAACACTAGAAACAAATAAATATGCTATAAAAATAGAAAACTTTGAAGGACCATTGGATTTGTTATGCCATCTTATTGATAAAAATAAAATGGATATTTGTGATGTGAAGTTGAATGAGATAACAGAGCAATATATTGAATATATCAATAAAATGGAAGCAATGAATTTGGAAATAACAAGCGAATTTTTGATTATGGCTTCTACTTTAATATATATAAAATCTAAAAAAATTCTACCTCAGGATAATGAAGAAACAGAGGAAATTTCAGAGGAAGAATTATTACGTAGAATTATTGAGTATAAAAAGTATAAAGAAATAACCAAGAGTTTAAAATCTATGTATGAAAATAGCAGTATTAGATATTATAAAACACCAGAAACAATTGAATTACCAAAACAAAAATTAGAAAGAGAATACTGCTCTGAAGATTTATCAAAGACATATGCAGAATTGGTACAAAGAAATAAAGATAAACAAAATGAGAATGCTAAAAATATAGATAAAATTGCCATAACAGATACATACACAGTTGCAAGTAAAGTTAAATTTATGTTAAAGGAATTAATGAGAAAACCCAAATTTGTGTTTAACACACTATTCTCATTACAAAAATGCAACAAAGAAGAAGTTATAACAGCATTTTCTGGACTATTAGAATTATCAAGAAGAAGTAAGGTTATAACAACTCAAGAAGAATTATTTGGCGACATTTCAGTAGAGAAAAATAGAAATAAAATAGCATAAAAAATAAAATAATATATGTTTAAAATAGAAATAAATGTAAATACTAATATTATAATTATTCCATAAAAAGGAAAAGGTACAATAAACGGACTAACAATGAAAGGAAAGGGAATAAGCATGATATTAGTATTTTTGTCGTATTTTGCGGTTATGGTTATATCTATTATACTTTTGTTAACAATACTGGTGATAAGTTCAAAAATAGAAATCAAGATAAGCAAACTAGATATAGATAATACAAGAAATAGGAGTACTAAAGACGATAGACAAAAAAATAATTCCAAAATGGTAGTTCAAATTTCGTTAAAGATATTTAATGTTCATTGGATAAAGATTAAGCTTAATAAACAAAAGCTAGCTAGTCAGTATATAAAAGAAAAGATAAAAGTAGAGGAGAAAAATATAGAAGTAAAAAATATAATAAAAGACATTAAAGAAAATGTACTAAAAAACAGAAATGAAAGAACAAAAATAATTAAACAGATAAAGAAAACACAAGTCTTATTGGAAAAATTGGACTTAGGTGTAAAAGTTGGAACAGAAGATGTAGTATTAACATCATATTTGATTGGAATTATATCAATAATAATAGCAAATATATTGCCACATTTAGTACAAGTAAAAAAACAAACAAGTGAACAATTGAGAAGCAATTACAAATATGAGGTTATGCCAATATATAGAAATAAAACATTATACAAAATTAACCTAGATTGTATAATTAGTGCAAAATTGGTACATATTATATATGTAATATATCTAATAAAAAGGAGTGTTGATAAGAATGAGCGAACATCCAATAGAGAATCTTATGAATACAGCTATGAATAGCATAAAAGATATGGTGGACGTAGATAAAATAATAGGAGAGCCAATACAGGCATCAAACAATACTGTAATAATTCCAATTTCAAAAGTTGGATTTGGATTTGCAGCAGGAGGAAGCGAATTTAGAGGAGAAACTATAGATGAATACACAAAAAGAGAGAAAGAAGAACAGGTACAATATAGATTACCATTTGGAGGTGGATCAGGAGCAGGCGTTAGCATATCACCAATTGCTTTTCTAGTGGTTACACCAAACTCTGTAAAATTATTGCCAGTAGACCATAATTCATGTCTGGATAGACTAATAGATTATGTACCAGAACTAATGGAAAAACTAAATACAACAATGAACAAACAGCTTCAAAATAAAAAAGAAGAAAAAGTACAAGCAATGAGAATAAAAGAAAAAGAGATGCAATCCAAAAAAGAACAGGAGCAAAAAGTAAGAGAAGGAACAGAAAGCAATAAAGGGACAATAGTAGTAGAAGAAAATATTACAGCGGTAAAACCAAAGAAAAGCAATAGACATAAACCAATAGAAGAATATGATTTTGAGTATGATGAAACAGAAGACTATGATGAGGAGTAGTTAATAGGAAAGTTAAACGAGGTTTGAATAAACCTCGTTTTTTATGATTACTTAACTAATCTTTATTATGAATTAGCAACATCCACATCCTCTGTTGCCTCCGCAACAGCAGCAGATTATTATAAGGATTATGAATATCCAGCAGCAGTTATCGCCACCGAATCCGCATCCGCCACCACAACATCTATTTTCTTGCATGTGATTCACCTCCTTTAAAATTAAGGTATGTTATATACTAAGTAGTACTACTAACGATTGCAACAGCATGTGTTTCCACATCCGCAACAGAATAGTAAAAGGAATAAGATTATGAACCATAAAAGTTCACCATTATTACAACAACAATTTCCCATGTAAAATACCTCCTTAAAAGAATTTGTATGGTATATATTATTCTTTTTTTAAATTTGTGTTACAAATTAAAAAGTCCAAAATTTAAATAAAAAATTTTGAGCAGGCTATTGCTATTGGGGTCCTGGCATTGTTGACTGTGGTGAAGCTTTTTCGCACAGCGACGACATGTTCGCTTCGGATGGTGGCTCAAACTATGACCGCAAAGTGGTTCGCCCCTATATTTTATCTAAAATATGATGTCACAGTAGAACAATTACAAAAAATAGATACACCAACGGTCTGGAGAAGAGGCTTGGGATTATAGTTGGTAAAGCAATAGGGGCTTGTAATAGTGTTGCACAGTGAAACACAATATGTTGAACACAAGTAACAATAAATGACAAACAAAAAAAACCACTACTAGTTGTGGGGTTTGAAAATAAATGCATAATGATAAAGAAAAGTGTAAAATTTTGTCGATGAAAAATGATTGACAGGCTCATAACTTGGATATATAATAACGATAATATTTTTAAGAAGTAACAAGAATAGGGGCAAGTGTGATTATAGTCATGCTCTATTCTTGTTTTTTATTTTAGTTTTAATTTTTAGCCAATGAAAAGATTCTTTCTTTGAAGAAATCCAAACGTAATTCTAGAAAAGTAAAAATATGAGAAGTTTTTATAAATTAAAAACTTTAGAAAAAGTTAAAAAACAAGAGAAATAAAGAAATTTTGAAAGAAAACAACCGATAAGTGGATGTAATTGCTGGTAAATGAAATTGACTGATAAGTAAATAAAAAATATAATAAAAAAGAAAGGAAGTGTGCATTTGAATTTTCAATGTATAGTTTTTAGATTTCACGAAGGAAATAGAGAACAAGTTAAGAAGTTCATTGAAGAGTATGAAAAAGTATATGGTAAAGATTTGGGGCAAAAGCCAGAAGAAGAGGAAGAACGTGGTGAAGAAGACAGTAACATTGATGAACTGTAATTAAAATGTAAATCTTATAATTTGCTCTTGAAAAATACTGAAAATATGATACAATATGATAGAAATGAAGAAAATTTGTTTGTTTGAAGGAGCAACATATGATAGCATATTTAAAAGGAAACCTTGAGGTAAAGCAGGAAGAATATATAATTATAGATGTTAATGGAATTGGGTATAAAGTTTCTATGGCAAAAACTGCAATAGAACAATTACCAGATTTAGATAGCAAAGTAAAGGTATATACTTTTTTAAGAGTTAGAGAAGATGATGTTAGCATTTATGGATTTAATACAAACGAAGAACTTACAATGTTTGAATTATTAATATCTGTTGGAGGAATAGGTGCAAAGTCAGCTATTAATATATTATCAAATATAACACCATCAAAATTTGCTTTGGCTGTTATCACTAATGATGTTAACACATTAAAAAAATTACAGGGAATAGGACCTAAAACTGCTCAACGAATTATTTTAGAATTGAAGGATAAAATTAAAACAGAAGATGCAATGCAGATTCCGCATGAAGACGAAAATATAACAGAAACAGTATCAAAGGAAGATTTTGAAGAATTAATACAAGCACTACAAGTATTAGGCTTTAAAAGATTTGAAATAAATAAAATTTTGCCTAAGATAAAAGCTGAAACATTAGAAGATAAAATAAAAGAAGCATTGCAATATTTAGCATAAGAACAAATCTGAAAATTTTCAATTTTCAGTTGTGAGAAAGGAATGATACAATATTATGGGAAGTAGCGAGCCACTAGCATATAGAATGAGTCCGAAAACTTTAGATGATTATGTTGGGCAAGAACATATTTTAGGTAAAGATAAGATTTTATATAGGACAATTAAAGCTGATAGATTATCTAGTATAATTCTATGGGGGCCTCCAGGATGTGGTAAGACTTCATTAGCAAGAGTAATTAGCCATACAACTAAATATAAATTTACAAAATTAAATGCAGTAACATCAGGTGTTAGTGATATAAAAAATGTTATAGAAGAGGCAAAGAATCCACTTTTAAATCCATCTGGGAAATGTATATTATTTATAGATGAGATACATAGATTTAATAAGTTGCAACAAGACGCACTATTGCCATTTGTAGAGAATGGTACAGTTATTCTTATTGGAGCGACAACGGAAAATCCATATTTCGAAGTAAATAAGGCATTAATTTCAAGGTCTATGGTATTCAAACTAGAGCCACTTTCGGCAGAAAATGTATATACAGTTTTGAAAAAAGCATTAACCAGTAAAGAAGGTTTAGCAGAATATAAAATAAAAGTTACAGACGAGATTCTTTATAAAATAGCCCAAACAGCTAATGGGGATGTGCGTACAGCTTTAAATGGACTGGAAGTTGCTGTGTTAACCACAAAAATGAATAGTGATGGTTACATTGAAATTACAGATGAAGTAGCGAAAGAGAGTGTACAAAGTAGAAAGGCTATTTTTGATAAAAATGGAGATAGTCATTATGATAATATAAGTGCATTTATAAAATCTCTAAGGGGAAGTGACGCGGATGCTTCTATATTCTATTTGGCGAGAGCTTTAAATGGAGGAGAAGATCCTATGTTTTTGGCTAGAAGGATTGTTATTTCGGCAGCAGAAGATGTTGGAATGGCAAATCCTAATGCACTAGTTGTGGCAACAAATGCTATGCAAGCAGTACACTTAGTTGGAATGCCTGAGGCAAGAATTATACTAGCAGAAGCAGCAGTATATGTTGCAACTTCTAAAAAATCAAATGCTTCATATTTAGCGATAAATAGAGCGTTAGAAGATGTCGCAACTATGGATACTGGAGAAGTGCCTATGCACATAAGAAATGCTCCTGTAGAGGCAATGAAAAAAGATGGATATCATGTAGGATACAAATATCCACATGACTATCCGGGTCATTATGTGGAACAGCAATATTTGCCGGATAAAATGCTTGGAACGAAATATTATATAAAAGACGAGAACTGTGAATAATGCGAAGAACAAATCTGAAATTTTCAATTTTAAGCCTTTACTGTACTAATTATGCTTATCCATAAAATTGAAAATTTCAGTAAATTTGTTAGCGTGCGAAAATTTATGAAATAAATTTTCTGTACAATATATTTATATAATAGAAAAGCTCCATACTGACTTTTCTATTATATAAATAAAAATGTACTGATTTGTTAATATCAGTACATTTTTTGGCTTTATTATTCACCTTTTTTATTATCATCTTTAAAAACTTCTTTTACAGCTCCTAAGCTTGCTAAAGAACTTGTTGCTTCGAAAGGAATAAATACCTTATTAGCTTCACCATTTGCAATGTCTCTTAATGCTTCTAGAGATTTTAATTGAACTAATGTGTCATTTGGTTTAGCTTTCATCATAGCTTCATAAACCATATGGATTTCATCAGCTTTAGCTTCAGCTACTTTTTTGATTGCTTCAGCTTCACCAGATGCTCTTCTTATTTTTGATTCTTTCTCAGCTTCAGCCTCTAATATTGCAGCTTCTTTTCTACCTTCAGCAAGTGTAATAGCAGATTGTCTTTCACCTTCAGCTTGAAGTATTGCAGCTCTTTTATTTCTTTCTGCATTCATTTGCTTTTCCATTGCATCTCTAATATCAGCTGGTGGTGTAATATCTTTTATTTCAACTCTATCAATTTTACATCCCCATGGATCAGTAGCTTCATCAAGAATTGCTCTTAATTGCTCATTGATAATATCTCTTGAACTAAATGTGTCATCTAAATCCATTTTACCAACGATATCACGGATAGTTGTGATAGCTAAATATTCAATACCTTTCTTTAAACTTTGAATTTCATAAACAGCCTTAGCTGGATCTGTTACCTTGTAGAATACAACAGTATCTATTGTTATAGTAACGTTATCTTGAGTAATAACTCCTTGTGGTGGAACATCCATAGTTTGTTGTTTTAAACTTACAACACTTCTAACATGATCTACAAAAGGAATGATAATTGTTAGACCAGCATCAGCAACTTTATGGAATTTACCAAGTCTTTCAATAATATAAACTTCTGATTGTCTAACTACTTTGATAGATTTAAATGCAATGATTGCAATTATGATTAATAGTATAATTAAAAAAGTCATAATTTTCCTCCTTAAAATATTATATATAAATATTGTATTTTAATTAGATACAATAAAACTAAAAACTTATTTATTTGAAGCAGTGCTAGCTACTTTTACAGGCTTTACAACAGCTTTTACTCCGTCAATATCAACGATTTCTACAGCGTTTCCTTCAGGAATATTATCAGTGCAAGAACTACTTAAAGTTGCTGTCCAAATATCTCCACCTATTTTTATTTGACCATTTTGAATAGGGGTGATTTCTTTCTTTACAATAGCTTCTTTACCAATAATTCTATTAGCATTTGTAATGGCATTATCATTATTAGCAATTTTTTCTGCAAAAGGTCTTGTTAATAAAATTAATAAAGCAGATAAAATTACAAAAATCGCAGTCTGAACTACAACATTACTTATAAAAATGCTAAGAATGCAAGTAACTAACGCAGCAACCGCAAACCAAAAAATTAAGAATCCTACAGTAGCAATTTCTAAAACAAAACATACTCCTGCAACAATTAACCAAATTTGCCACATTGCCATATTATAAATCCTCCTATTAAATAGTTAATTTCAAATTCAAACAACATAATTATATCATATAATTAATTTAAATGGAAGGTTTTTAGAAAATAAAATTAACGAAAAAATAAAATATTGTTTGAGTATTCTTGCTTTTTAAAATATTATGTGGTACAATAAGTAAGTCAATAAAGAAAGAGCAAAAGGAGAAGTTGAAAATGCAAGTAGTAAAATATATAATTGTAGCCATATACTTAATAATATGCTTAGGATTAATAATCCTTGTAATGATGCAAAACAGAGATAGCAAAGGAGCTTCTGGAACTATTACAGGTTCTTCAACAAATAACTTCTACGAGAAAAATAAAACAAGAACTCGTGAAGGAAAAATGAAGAAATGGACTATAATACTAGGTGTTACATTCTTAGTATATACTATAGTTTTAGGAATTGTATATATGATTTAATTAAGCAAAGGTATGTGTGGCGGCAGATTTTCTCTGTCGCTTTTTTTGAAAGCTTAAATATGGTGATAAAATTTTAGTAGTTGATAGACATAAAAGAAAAGATAAAAAAAACTTAAAAATATTATAATAGTAAAAAAATAATAATAAAAATGAATTAAAATACAAAAATAAAAAGAGAATAATATTAAAAAAATATATTAGAAAATATGTAAAAAAGAAGGATAGAAATATGAGCAGAAAAAAGAAAAACATAAATTTTTTAGATAATCCCGATTATATAGCTGGAACCTTTAGAAGAAATGAAAAAGGTTTTGGATTTGTTAGTGTGGAAGGACAAGAGGAAGAAATATATATTTCATCTAAACAAACTCTAAATGCTTTAAATGGTGATAAAGTATTAATAAAAATCTATGATGATATCCGTACCAAAGGCTCTGATGTAGAAAACTTAAGAAAAGAAGGAAAAGTTGTATATATAATAAATCATGAAAGAGACTCATTAGTTGGAATATTTAAAAAAAGCAAAAATTTTGGATTTGTAATTCCAGATGATAAGAAATTTAGCAATGATATTTATATATCAAAAAAGAATTTTGGAGGAGCTAAGAATAATCAAAAAGTTGTAGTTAAAATTACAAAGTATCCAGAAGGAAAAAATAAGGCCGAAGGCAAAATTGTAGAGATTATAGGCAAGTATGATGCTGCAGGTGTCGATATATTATCTTTGGTTAAAGAATATAAATTACCATATGAATTTCCTGGTAATGTAATTGAAGAAGCAAGAAAAATTCCACAAGAGATAGATAAGGCACAAATAAAAAATAGGTTAGATTTGCGTTCAGATGAAGTTTTTACAATAGATGGAGAAGATGCAAAGGACCTAGATGATGCAGTAGCTGTTACAAAAAATGAAGATGGAACTTACAATTTAAGCGTACACATTGCGGATGTTAGCAATTATGTAAAAGCGGGTTCGAAACTTGATAAAGAGGCTATTACAAGAGGAACTAGCATATATTTAATGGATAGAGTTATTCCAATGCTTCCAAAAGAATTGTCTAATGGAATTTGTAGTTTGAACGAAGGGAAAGATAGATTTGCATTAAGTGCAATTATGACAATAAATGAAAAGGGAAAAGTGATTAGTTCAGATATAAAAAAGACAGTAATAAATGTAACTAGAAGAATGAACTATCATGATGTTTCTGCTATTTTAAGATATGAAGATTGTAAGGCAAGAAAAATCGAAGCTGATAAGGAAGATAAAGCAATATATGAAAAATATAAAGAATATGTTTCACATTTCTTAAGAATGAGAGAACTTAAAGATATCTTAAAAGAAAGAAGAGATAGAAATGGAAGTTTGAATTTAGATATTCCAGAAAGCAAAATAATATTAGATGAAAACGGAGTAGCTGTTGATATTAAGAAGTATGAATACACAGAGGCAAATGAAATTATAGAACAATTTATGCTAACAGCAAATGAATCTGTTGCAGAAAAATTTTATTGGTTACAAGCTCCATTTATTTATAGAGTACATGAAGTTCCCGATATGGAGAAGATAGATGATTTAAATAAGTTTTTGTTTAATCTTGGATATAAAATCAGAGGAATAAAAAAAGATGATGAGGAGAGTGTTCATCCAAAAGCATTTGCACAAGTTTTAGACAAAGTTAAAGGAAAGCCAGAAGAAAAAGTTGTTTCTAATTTGATATTAAGAACACTAAAAGTGGCAAGATATGAAAAAGAAAACAAAGGTCATTTTGGAATCGCAAGTAAATGTTATTGTCACTTTACATCTCCTATAAGAAGATATCCAGATTTATTTATTCACAGAGTAATATCTTCCTATATAGAAAGTAATTATAATATAAAAGAAACTTTAAAGGAAAAATATGAAGAGGATTCTGCTAATTATGCAGATAGTTCATCAGAAAGAGAAAAGGTTGCTCAAAAGGTAGAAAGAGATAGCGAAGATATTAAGAAAGCAGAATATATGCAAGATAAAATAGGAGAAGTATATACAGGAATAGTATCTAGTATAACACCTTTTGGTATGTTTGTTGAATTAGATAATACTGTGGAAGGATTAATTCGTTTTGAAAATATGGGAAATGAATATTTTGCATATGACGACCAAAGAAAAACTTTAACAGGTGAGCATACTAAAAGAGTGTTTAAAATTGGAGATAAAGTAACAATAGGAGTGATTTTAGCGGATAAACTAACAAGAAAAATTGATTTTAAGCTAATAGATACCAAGAAAGAAAACTCGATTGAATAGAATATTTTTAGTATAAAAAGGACTTAACACTATATTCTAAGATATAGCATTAAGTCTTTTTTGAAAATTTCAGTTTTGTTCTATAATAGGAAAGTCATACTGACTTTTCTATTATATCAAATATATTGTACAGAAAATTTATTTCATAAATTTTTGCACAAGAACAAATTTACTGAAATTTCCAATTTTGTGATAAAGCATAAATAGTAGAGCAAAGACTGAAAATTGAAAATTTCAGTTTTGTTCTTACTTTGAATTATTCTTTTTCTTTTTTATAAAAATTGAAGCTACAATAATTAAAAGAAGAATTACAACAACTGCAATAACACCTGCCCATCCAAAGGTAGATACAATTTTGCTTCCTAAAGACATTATGATACCTGCTAAGATAACACCTAATGAAATGGCAACTATACTTGTTTTGAAATCGAGATTTAGGAATGAAGCGGCTAAAGTGCCTGTCCATGCTCCAGTTCCAGGTAATGGGATTCCAACAAATAACAATAAAGCCCAGAATATTCCGCTATTTCCAGCAGAGGCTTTTAATTTTTCTCCACCTTTTTCACCTTTGGTTAAGCACCAAGTAAAGAATTTTCCGATAATTTTTTTATCTTTACCCCATTCAAGAACCTTTCTTGCAAACCAATAAATAATTGGTACAGGTAACATGTTTCCTATAATTGCAATAGGGTAATATAAAAATATATTCAATCCCAAGCTTTCAGCAATTGGTATTGCTCCTCTTAGTTCTACTATTGGAACCATACTTACAAAAAATACAATTAAATATTTTACTACGATTGGTAATCCTGCCATGATAAACTCCTTTAAAAAAAATTCTTACCTATTGTACTATAATGGGGTAAAAATGTAAAGAAAAAAGCTAAAATTTTATTGAAAAGGAAAAGTCCTTATAAAAATTTTTATAACTTTTTGTTATTAAATGTTGATTTTTCAATGTTTTATTGATATACTTCCAATATGAACAAAATCCTTAAGTAATATACTTAATACAAAAGTGAGATTGTTTCTAAAGCTTTGTGTAGTGAGTGATTGAAGGTAGAAGACTTAATTGATTACAAGGACGTCCGCTCATTTTGACTAATAATATGTTCCAAATTAGGAAAAGAAATTTCCCTTCTGAAACTATGATAAAGACATATGCTCATAGTTAAGAGAAAATTTCAATCCCTAATTGTGTCTCATATTTATTAGCCAATACGCTAGAGTAGAAGTCGACCGTCTTATCGAAGCAACGCCGCACGGAAGACGTGTGAATGCAGACTCCCAGGGAGAGCTTTACGAATTGAAATTATTATACTAACACTTGATTCGGAAATGTTAGGTATTTTACAAAAGAAAAAATAAAAATAAAAAATGAGGAGGAATTTTAATATGAGTAACAAATGCAAAATTTTTAAGAAAGGAAGCAAACAATCTGGTATAACCTTAGTGGCTCTTGTTGTGACTGTTGTTATATTATTAATATTAGCAGGAATAAGTATAAGGTTAGTGTTAGATAACAATGGAATAATAAAAAAGTCAGAGGAAGGCAAAGAAAAGTATGGACAGGCGAAAGAAAATGAGCAAACTGACCTAGATAATGCATTAGATTGGATAGAAGATATATCTGGACCATCTATTGTAGAGCCAGAAAATATAGATGATTGGGAATATAAAACAGAAGATGACGGAACATTAACAATAACAGCTTATAAAGGAAATGCAACAGAGTTAGTTATCCCAAATTCGATCAAAGGAATTAGAGTTAAAAGAATTTATGGAGCAGATGGAAGAAATATGGGATATTCAGGAGATAAAGTGTCTATTTGGGACAATAGCATTTGTTCTGTTGCTGTTGGATTAGGGTCAAATCATACAGGAGCACAAAACATAACAAAAAAAATAAAAATATCTAAGGGAATTGAAGAGATAGGAGACTGGGCTTTAACAGGAACAGTAGAATTAGAAGACATTGAAATACCAAGTTCTGTGAAATATATAGGGGTTGGGGCTTTTTGGGGGTGCTTTAAACTGAAAACTAATATAAAGATTCCAGTGGAACAAGATGAGATTTTTCCTTGTACTTTTATGCAGTGTGAAAACTTAACAAATATAACAATACCAGATTCTGTAACAAGTATAGGAAATGATGCTTTTAATAGTTGCATTAGTTTAACTAATATAACGTTACCTGATTCTGTGACAAGTATAGGAGATAGTGCATTTCATGGGTGCGAAAATTTAATAGAAATAACGATACCAGACTCCGTGACAAGCATAGATGACTATGGATTTTATGGATGTAAAAATTTAACAGAAATAACAATACCAGATTCTGTAATCAAAATAGGACAATATACTTTTAGAGATTGTAGTAACTTAACAGAAATAACAATACCAAATTCAGTAACGAGTATGGGAAAATATGCATTTGATACGGGGGGAAAAATTACTGTAAATGTACCATTCAAAAAAGGAAAAGAACCAAGTGGATGGAATTCGGATTGGAATAGTCCATATCTTAAGAAAACCACTATCACAGTAAATTATAAGGAATAGAATAATTATCTATAAAAAGATATAGGTGATAATAATAATAAAATGAAAACCTCTATAAAAAGGTTTTCATTTTTTCTACGTTATTTTGTTGCATTGTTATGAAGTCTGTTAAAATATCTTTTACAGTTTGTTCTGCTTTGGGGTTATGGTTTAAAAGTTTTTGACATTCTATTATTCCCATATCTCCACCTTGTATCATCATTTCTGCAATGTGGGAATTGCTTTTGTTTGCAATTGTGTTTAATTCTACACCAGTCCATCCCATCATTTTAGTTGTTACAGGTGGTTCGTCTGGTACTTCGCCATATTTATCAAATTCTGTATTGACTCTGTCTAAAATTTTGCCGTATTCAGAGTATTGAAAAGTAAGATTTTCTTTCATTTTTTCATCTCCTACTTTGTCTAAGACCCATGAGGTTGATTCCATGCCCATTTTTGCAGCTTTTCCAATTTCATTCAAAATTGTTAAGTTGATATTATCGTCTTTTCCATTGCTCATATATTTTCACAATCCTTTCATTTTTACTAATAATAGTATTGCCAAAATTTTGTAAAATATTTATATAAATAAAATATCTTGATAAACTTTATATTTTAATATATACTTTAGTTAAATTTACAGTGGAAAAGAGGATCATTAAATGGCTGAAGTTAAATGGACAACAGAACAACAAAATGCTATAGATAAAAAAGGTTCAAATATTTTAGTGGCAGCTGCTGCACGGTAGTGGAAAAACTGCTGTTTTGGTTGAACGTATAATTAGAAAAATTGTTGATGATAATGTTGATATAGATAAAATATTGGTTGTTACTTTTACAAGTGCTGCTGCTAGTGAAATGAGGGAAAGAATCCTAGAAGCAATTTATAAAAAAATAGAGCAAAATCCAGATGATAAGAATATGTATCGTCAAATAAATTTACTTAACAAAGCAAGTATTTGTACAATAGATTCCTTCTGCTTAGATGTAATAAGGAATAACTTTTTCGAGTTAGATATATCAGCTAATGCAAGAGTTGCAGATGGAACAGAAGTTGCAATATTAAAGCAAGAAACTTTGGAAGAAATATTCGAAGAAAAATATATTGCAAATGATGAAAAGTTTTTGAAGGTTATAGATACATACACAAAGTATAATAAAGATGAAGATTTACAAAACTTAATATTGAAAATATACAATTATATTCAAACAGATCCATTTCCAGAAGAATGGCTTGATAATAAGGTTGAAATGTTTAAAGATGTAGAGAATATAGAAAATTTTTCTGATACAAAATGGGGAAAAATTATAATAGATTATGCTGATAATGTTTTGAATAATTGTATATTGAATTTAGAAAATCTTTTAGAAAGCATGAATAGATTTCCTGAACTAGAAAAATCTATAGCTGTTATAAAAGATGATATAGAAAATTATAAAAAATTAAAGATAAAGTTGAACAATTGGGATGAGACCGCAATTTTTATTCAAAATTTTAAGAATAAAAATTGGGCAGCAGATAGAAAATTAGAAGAAAATTTACAGCAATTTGTTAAGGACTCAAAGGTTATAAGAGATCAAGTAAAAGATGAATATGAGAAAATAAAAGATTTGATACCATATGATACAAAGTCTGCTTCAGCTGATATTTTATTTATGTATGAAATTCTTATAAGCTTGAAAGAGATAATATTAGAATTTAGCCAGAGATTTTACAAGAAAAAGAGAGAAAGAAATATAATAGATTTCAACGACATGGAACATCTTGCACTTAAAATACTTGTAAAAAAAGAAGAGGATGGAAGTGTAAAGGTTACAGATGTGGCAAAACGATATCAGGAAAAGTTTGAAGAAATTGCAATTGATGAGTATCAGGATAGTAACTTGGTTCAAGAATTGATATTAACAAGTGTTTCTAAAAACAATAATATTTTTATGGTTGGAGATGTTAAACAAAGTATATATAAATTTAGACAGGCTAGACCTGAGCTGTTTTTACAAAAATACGATACATATAAGCTAGAACCAGATAGTGGAGAAGATAGGAAAATTCAACTATTCAAAAATTTTAGAAGTAGACAAAATGTTTTAGATGTTACAAATATGGTATTTAAAAATATTATGAGCAAAAAGCTTGGCAATATAGAATACAATGAAAGTGAATATTTGAACTTGGGAGCTAATTACGAAAATGTAGAGGACCAAAACTACACAGTAGAGCTAGATATCATAGATTTAAAAGAGGATGATGATGATATTTGGAAAGGTTCAGAAGATGGCGATATGCAAGAAGAAAGAGTTGAAAATATTGTACTTGAAGCAAGGTTTGTTGCAAGAAAAATCCGTCAATTAATAGATGAAAAGTATCAGGTAATAGATAAAAAATTGGGAAAAAGAAATATAGAGTTTAAAGATATTGCAGTACTTTTAAGAAGTGCAAATGCTATGGCACCAATATATGAAAAAGAAATAGCATCATTAGGAATTACAGTATATAGTGATAGCTCAGAGGGATATTTTCAATCAACAGAAGTTGAAACAATAATGTCGCTATTAAAGATAATAGACAATCCAATGCAAGATATACCATTGGTTACGGTAATGCGTTCAGCAATAGGAAATTTTACAGATAATGAGCTTATAGAAATTAGTTTTGCAGGAAATAAAGAATCTTTTTATGAAAAAATGTTAAAAACCAAAGACTTAGATGTAAATATAGATTTAAAAAATAAGATAAATGATTTCTTAGAAAAAGTAGAAAATTGGAGAGAGGCTGAAAAATATAAGCCTTTGGATGAATTAATATGGCAGATATATACACAGACAGGATATATGAATTATGTGGAATTACTTCCAAATGGCAAGCTAAGAGTTGCAAATTTAAGATTACTATTTGAAAAAGCAAAGCAATATGAATCGGCAAGCTTTAAGGGATTGTATAATTTTATAACATTTATAGATAAAATAAAAATGTCTAATGGAGACACAGGCGTTGCTAAAATTATTGGAGAAAATGAGAATGTTGTAAGAATAATGAGTATACACAAAAGTAAGGGGCTAGAATTTCCAGTGGTAATAATTGCAGGAACTGGCAAAAGCTTTAATTTTCAGGACTTAAATGATAAGCTCCTATTACATCAAGATTTAGGATTGGGAATGCAATACATAGATTCTATCAGACATATAGAGTTTAAAACATTGCCTAAAAAGGCGATATCTATAATGGCAAGACAAGAAATAATTTCAGAAGAAATGAGAGTTTTATATGTTGCATTAACAAGAGCAAAAGAAAAATTAATAATAACCGGAATGCAAAAAGATGTAAACAAAATATTAGATGAAAAATTAAAAGCATTAGAAATATATGGAAAAGACAAAAATACAATAAATCCATTTTTAGTTCAAAAGTATAAAACATATTTGGATTGGTTAGAATTAGTGTATGCAAAGGAAAAAATGGAAGAAGTATTAAATTTGAATATAATAAAAAAATCTGAATTATTAAAAGAAAAATCGAGTGATAGTAAAGCAGAAGATATTGACATTATAGAAAAGATTAATGATGAAGTATGCAAGAACTCTGATGAAGAACAGAAAAATAAAATCAAACAGATTATGAACTGGAAGTATAAATATTCAGAGCTAAATGAAATACCAACCAAAACATCTGTAACAAAAATTAAAGAATTAACTAATTTAAACAATAAAAATGAATATAGCGATAATGATGATAGTTATGAAGTAGCAGAAGAAAAAGCTTTGAGAAAAGTAAATACTGAATTTAAACCTAGATTCTTAAATGATGTTGAAGAAGTTAAGCTTACAGGAGCTGAAAAAGGTACATTAATGCATTTGTGTGTGCAAAAAATGAATGAGAAAAAAGACTACAATAAAGATTTAATAAAAGAAATGATAGAGGAGTTAGTAAAAAAAGAGATAATAACTGATAAACAAGCAAAAAACATAGATGTTGCAAAATTAGAGAAGTATACAGAGTCTGATTTGTGGAAAGAATTAAGAAAAGCAAAAGAAATACATAAGGAACAACCATTTTATATAAATATCCCAGTAAATGAAATATATAAAGAAGATGTTGGGGAGAATGAAAATATATTAGTCCAAGGAATTATAGATTTATATTTTGTGGATGATAAAGATAATCTAGTTTTAATAGACTACAAAACAGATTTTGTAAAAATGAATGAAGAATCAGTGCTGGTTCAAAAATATGAAAAACAATTAGAACTCTACAAAGAAGCTTTGGAGCAAGCTCTAAAAAGAAAAGTTGATAAAGTGGGAATATATAGTTTATATCTTAACAAATTTATAGAAGTTAATGGGGTGAAAAAAAGTGAGATTAGATAAATTTTTAAAAGTGTCTAGAATAATTAAAAGAAGAACTGTTGCAAACGAAGCAGCAGATGGAGGAAGAATAAGTGTAAATGGAAAAGTGGTAAAGCCTAGCTATGAAGTAAAGGTAGATGATATTATAGAAATAAAATTTGGAGATAAGATTTCTAAATTTAAAATTGTAAAAATACCACAAGTTCAAGGAAAAGACATGGGAAAATTGGTAGAAGAAATAGTATAACTTCTTTCAACAAGAATATAATTAATTATGATAAAAGTTATTAAAATTAATTATAAGATTATGCTATCAATAATTATATTGATAGTAATAGCAGTAGGGTGCTATTTATGTATAAGAAACAAAGATACAAAGTCAATCAATGTGAATGCACAAGTGAAAGAACAGGAAAATATTGCAGTTCCAATAATTATGTACCATAGTGTATTAAAATCGAGGAGTGGAGACTATATCATACATCCAAGTGAGTTTGAAAACGATTTAAAATACATTAAAGAAAATGGATATCAAACTATAGTAATGCAAGACTTAATAGCCTATGTATATGAAGGAAAAGCACTTCCACAAAAGCCTATTATATTAACATTTGATGATGGATATTATAATAATTTGGGGTATGCAGTTCCATTGTTAAAAAAGTATGAAATGAGAGCTGTTATATCAATAGTAGGACAATACACAGATACCTACACAAAATCAGATGAGACGAATCTTAATTATAGTTATTTAAGATGGAAAGATATTAAAGAGCTTATGGAAGATGGAACAATAGAATTTCAGAATCATACATATAATTTACATGGACTAAATAATGGGAGAAAAGGGTGCAGAAAGAAGAGCTGGGAGTCGATTGAAGAATATAAAAAAATACTTACAGAAGATATAACTAAACTTCAAAATGAGTTTAAAGAAAATACAGAATATGAACCAAATACTTTTACATATCCATTTGGAGCCATAAGTAAGGCTTCCTTAGAAATAATAAAAGATATGGGATTTAAAGCAAGTTTATCATGTATTTCTGGAACGAATTATATTACTAAAGATCCGAATTGTTTATACCAGTTAAAAAGAAACAATAGAGTAACTGGAATAAGCATTTCTAGGTTTTTAAAAAATAAATAAGCAAGCAATGTCGCTTTTTGTCGTACGATTTTGCTTGCCTTTTCTTTGTATATATGATATTTATATTATAGTTTAATTCAAATATTTTAATTCATTTTTTGTAACCAAGGGGAATAAAATCTTATACATTTTTTAGTATGAGAACATTTCAAAATTTCAAAAAAGAAGGAATCATATGTTATCAAAAATAAATAGTATATCGCTTCATGGATTAGAGGGATGTTTAATTGAAGTGCAAGTTGATGTTTCAGCTGGAATGCCAAATTGGGAAATTGTAGGACTTCCAGATATAAGCGTAAAGGAAGCAAAAGAACGTGTAAGAACAGCAATTAAAAATTCTGGTTATGAATTTCAAAGTAGAAAAATTGTAGTTAATTTAGCTCCAGCAGATGTTAGAAAAGAAGGAACTTTTTATGATTTACCTATTGCTATTGGAATATTATTGGATTTTGGTGAAATAGGCAAAATAAATGAGAAAAAAATAGCTTTTGTAGGAGAGCTTTCTTTGGATGGGAAAATAAATAAAATTAACGGTATATTGCCAATATGTATAGAGGCAAAAAAATTGGGAATAAAGAAAATAATTGTGCCCAAAGAGAACGCAAAAGAGGGAGCAATAGTAAAAGGAATAGAAGTTCTAGGAGTAAGTTCGTTAACTGAAGTTGTTGGTTATTTGAACGGAAAAGTTAATATTGGTACAGAAGAAGTTGACTTAAATGAGATTTTTAAGAACAAAGAAAGCAAAATACTGGACTTTGCAGAGGTAAAGGGGCAAGAAAATATAAAAAGAGCATTAGAAGTTGCGGCAGCAGGCGGACATAATTGTATATTAATAGGTAGCCCAGGGTCTCGGAAAAACTATGATGGCTAAAAGAATACCCACAATATTACCAGATTTAACATTTGAAGAATCCTTAGAAATTAGCAAAATTTATAGTGTGGCAGGAAAACTTCCTTCAAATAAGCCATTGGTTACAGAAAGACAATGTAGGGCTCCACATCATACAATATCAAAAGCTTCTTTGATAGGTGGAGGAAAAATACCTAAACCAGGAGAAATAAGTTTAGCTCATTTTGGAGTATTGTTCCTAGATGAGTTACCAGAGTTCGATAAATCAACATTGGAAGTATTAAGAGGACCATTAGAAGATGGAATAGTAACTATAAGTAGAGTAAATGCAACATTAACATATCCATGTCAATTTATGTTTGTTGCTTCTATGAATCCATGCCCTTGTGGATTTTATGGCTCGGTAGAAAAAGAATGTACATGTACAACTAAAGCGATAGAGCGATATATGGGAAAGGTAAGCGGACCTTTATTAGATAGAATAGATATACAAATAGAAGTAACACCAGTAAAATATGAAAACTTAAATTCAAACAAACCTATAGAAAAGTCAAGTACAATAAGACAGAGAGTGAATAAAGCTAGAAAAATACAAATAGAAAGATATAAAGATTATCATATTTATTCTAATGCAGAATTAACACCAAAGTTGGTAGAAAAATACTGCGTTTTAGATGAGAAAGGCAAAAAAATAATGAAATCTGTTTTTGAAAAATTAGGTTTGAGTGCAAGAGCATATGGGAGAATTTTAAAGGTTGCAAGAACTATTGCAGATTTGGAAGAAAGTAAAAATATAGAAAGCAAACATGTAGCAGAAGCAATTCAATATAGGAGTTTAGATAGAAAATATTGGAAAAACTAATAATATATAAAGAGCAAGAAAATAGATAAGTTTAAAGTTAATGATAAGAAAAGGAGGACAATAATTTGGAAACTAAAATGATAGATTATAAAAGTGATGAATATCCAAGCAGATTATTAAATATAGATAAATTCCCAAAGAAAATATACTATGTAGGTAACTGCAATTTATTAAATCATAAAAAGATTGTTGCTATTGTGGGAGCAAGAGATTGTAGTGAGTATGGGAGAAAATATGCAGGTATTTTTGCTATGGAATTAGCAAAAAATAATATATGTGTAATAAGTGGACTTGCAGTCGGCATAGATGCAGCAGCACACCAAGGAGCTGTTTATGAAAAAGGAAAAACAATAGCGGTATTAGGTGGTGGAATGAAGCATTTATATCCAAGAGAAAATATATGGCTGTATAATGAGATTATTGAAAATGATGGATGTGTAATAACAGAACACAAAGATGATGAAGAAACCAAGCTAGAGGGATTTCCAAAGAGAAATAGAATAATTAGTGGAATGGCAGATGCTGTATTAGTAATAGAGGCTAGAAGATCTGGAGGAACATTGGTTACTGCTAGGTATGCAAAACTGCATAAAAAGAAATTGTATTGCATACCGCATAATTTAGATAGCAAGAGTGGTGTTGCTACAAATGAATTGATATTAAAAGGAGCGCAGATTGTTACTGACCCTATGCAAATTGTGAAAGATTTGTATGGGAGAAATGAAAAAGATAGTATTCAAGAAATAGAAGAAGAAAAAATACAGGTTTCGGAAGAATATAGTGAAATTTTTCATCTGTTAAAAGAAAAGGCAATGACGAAAGACGAAATAAGTAGGCAAATAAACAAAAACATATCAGAAACGAATGCAATATTAACAATGATGGAACTAGAAGGTTATATAAGCCAAACTGCTGGAAATCTATTCAAAATAAGAAGGAATTAAGATGTTCTTTAAACAGGAGATTGGAAAAGAAGGCGAAGATATAGCAATTCGATATTTAGAGAAAAAGAATTATTTAATTATAGAAAGAAATTTCAGGTGCAGACAAGGTGAAATAGATATAATAGCTTTAGATAAAGAAGAGTTAGTATTTGTAGAAGTAAAAACTAGAACTAATTTAAGTTATGGAAAGCCAGGTGAAGCGGTAAATGATGTAAAGAAAAAACATATAAAAAATGCAATTGAATATTATTTGTATAAAAATTACATTAAAGATATGTATATAAGAATAGATGTTATTGAAGTGTATATGAATGGAAACAAGCATAAGATAAATCATATAAAACAAATTGTATAAAAATACAATAATATTTTATTAATTTTTGATGTTTTATAAATGCGAATTTATAAGTATTTATCTTGAAAAAAAGTGGAAATAATGATAGAATAGTCAGTATAAAATGGAGGAATATATATGCCAGAATTTGTACATTTACACGTCCATAGTGAATTTAGTTTACTTGATGGAGCTAATAGAATAAAAGACTTACCAGTAAGAGCAAAAGAGCTAGGAATGAAAGCAATGGCGATAACAGACCATGGGGTTATGTTTGGTGCAGTTGATTTTTATAAGGCTTGTTTAGCAAATGGAATAAAACCTATTATTGGTTGCGAGGTTTATGTTGCACCAAGAAGTAGAACAGATAAAGATCCTAATATAGATAGCAAATATAATCATTTGATTTTACTTGCAAAAGATAATGAGGGATATAAAAATTTAACTAAATTAGTTTCAATAGGTTTTACAGAGGGCTTTTACTATAAACCAAGAATAGATAAAGAGGTACTAGAAAAATATCATGAAGGTTTAGTATGTTGTAGCGCATGCTTGGCAGGAGAGCTTCCACAAGCTATTCTAAAAGGAGATATGGAAGAAGCGGAAAGAGTTGCAAATTGGTTTAGAGGCGTATTTGGCAAAGATTATTATTTAGAAATACAAAATAATGGAATAGGAGAGCAGGTTTTAGTAAATCAGAAATTAATTGAATTATCTAGAAAACTAAATATTCCATTAGTTGCAACAAACGATTCGCATTATCTGAAAAAAGAAGATGCCTACAATCATGAAATACTATTGTGTATACAAACTGGAAAGAAGATAACAGATGAAGACAGAATGAGGTTTGAAACAGACGAGCTATATATAAAATCTCCAGAAGAAATGAGTGATTATTTTTCAGGAGTTCCTGAGGCAATCGAAAATACTGTGAAAATAGCTGATAAATGTAATGTTACATTTGAGTTTGGACACACTATATTACCCAATTATGATGTGCCAGAAGAGTTTTCTACACACTATGATTATTTAAAAAAATTATGCGAAGATGGAATAAAAAATAGATATGGGGAAAATCCTTCGCAAGAGATATTAGATAGAGTTGCTTATGAATTAGGTGTTATTAAGCAAATGGGATATGTTGATTATTTCTTAATTGTTTGGGATTATATTCATTATGCAAAAACTCAAGGAATACCAGTAGGACCAGGAAGAGGTTCTGGAGCTGGATCTATTGTTGCTTATGCTATAGAAATAACAGATATTGATCCTATTAAATACGGATTAATATTTGAGAGATTCTTAAATCCAGAAAGAATTAGTATGCCCGATTTTGATGTTGACTTTTGTTATGAAAGAAGACAAGAAGTAATAGATTATGTTTCAAGAAAATATGGTCCAGATCATGTTTCACAAATAATAACATTTGGAACTATGTCTGCTAGAATGGTAATTAGAGATGTGGCAAGAGTTTTAGATATGCCATATGCAGTAGCAGATAAATTGGCCAAAATGATACCAAATGAATTACATATTACAATAAAAAAGGCATTAGAGCAAAACAAAGAATTAAATAACGAATATGAAACTAATCCGGAAACAAAGAAATTGTTGGATATTGCAATGGCTTTAGAAGGAATGCCAAGGCAGGCTTCTACTCATGCGTGCGGAATAGTAATTACAAAAGATCCAGTTGTAAGCTATGTTCCATTATATGTTAGAGAGGGTATGATTTCTACTCAATATATAATGACAACACTAGAAGAACTTGGACTATTAAAGATGGACTTTCTAGGGTTAAGAACATTAACTGTTATACAAGATACTATAGATTTGGTAAAAAAAGATCAAAATATAGATGTTGAGTTTGATAAGGAAATGAATGATCCTAAAGTATTTAAACAATGGCAAGATGGAAATTCTGTGGGGATATTTCAGTTTGAAAGCCAGGGAATGACAAACTTTATGAAGGAATTAAAACCAGACTGTTTGGAAGATATTATAGCTGGAGTCTCACTATATCGTCCAGGTCCTATGGATCAAATTCCTAGATATATTGCAAATAAAAAGGATCCTGACCACGCAGTATATACACATCCATCATTAAAACCAATATTAAAAGTTACATATGGATGTATGGTGTATCAAGAACAAGTTATGCAAATTGTTAGAGATTTAGCAGGCTATTCACTTGGACGTGCAGACTTAGTACGTCGTGCAATGGGAAAGAAAAAGCTAGACGTAATGGCAAAAGAAAGAGAAATATTTATAAATGGACAGGTAGATGAAAACGGCAACGTAATTGTACCAGGATGTGTAAGAAATGGAATAGATGAAGTTTCAGCTAACAAAATTTTTGACGAAATGGCAGAATTTGCTAAATATGCATTTAACAAATCGCATGCTGCATGCTATGCTGTAGTTTCTTATAGAACAGCATATTTAAAAACATATTATCCAAATGAGTTTATGGCAGCTATGCTTAACAGCTTTTTAGGAAATTTGGATAAGATTCCAGAGTATATAGATGAGTGCAAAAGATTGCATATAGACATATTAAAACCAGATATAAATAGAAGTTTTACAAGATTTACAGTTGATAACGGGAAAATAAGATTTGGGCTTGGAAGCATAAAAAATGTTGGTGTTGCTGCAGTCGATGCTATTGTTGCCAACAGAGAAAAACTAGGAGAATATAAAAGTTTTACAGATTTTTGTGAAAGAATGCAAGAAGAAGCTGTTAATAAAAAGTGTATAGAGAGTTTAATAAAGGCAGGAGCCTTTGATGAATTTGAAGAAACAAGAAGTACTTTAATGGCGTCGTTTGAGGATATAATAGATACAATAAGTGGAGCTTCTAAAAAGAATATTCAAGGACAAGTATCTATGTTTGATATGGGAGCTAGTTCAGACGAAAGTGAGGATTTAGAAAAACTTAAATATAATTACACAACTTTAAAAGAATATACAGATCAGGAATTATTATCAATGGAAAAAGAAATGTTAGGAATATATATTTCTGGACACCCATTAGAAAAATATAGAGAGCAAATATTGAAACAGTCGAATATTAATACATTACAAATGAGAGAGGCAAGTGAGACAGCTGAGGAAAATGAAGGAAATATGCAGGCAGAAAGCATAAGAACATCAGTTGCAAAAGATGGTCAGTTTGTAAAATTGGCTGGAATAATAACAAGTGTAAAGAAGAAATATACAAAGAATAATAAAATAATGGCTTTTGTAACAGTGGAAGATTTGTATGGCAGTTGCGAAATAATAATCTTTGAAAACTGTTATATGCAATGTTCAAATGAATTGGTAGATGAAAATATTGTATTAGTTGAAGGGAGACTAAGTATTAGAGAAGATGAAGAACCTAAAATTGTTGCAAGAGAAATTAAAAAATTAGAAAGTGTAAAAAAACAAAACTTAGTAATAGATATAACTAATATAACTGAGAAACAAAAAGACAGACTAAGAGGTGCACTAAAATTCTTTACAGGAGATAAGAATAATATTCCAGTAGAAATCATAAATGGAGAAAGACATGATCCAGCAGGAGGATTATATTTAACAAAAGAGATACTAGAAGAATTGCAAGAAATTGCAGGGGCAGAAAATGTAACTATAAAATAAAACTATAAAATCATATATTAAAAGTTCAACAAATGGGATTTCAGGAGTTGTTTTGGCAAGAGAGGAAAGGAAAATTTTCTATGAAAGAATCGTTATTAAAAGATAGTATTAGGCAAATAAAAAATACTTTTAAACGCTTTCTATCTATAGTTATGATAGTACTATTAGGCGTGGGATTTTTTGCTGGGCTTAAAGCAACCAGCCCTGATATGAAAGATACTGTTGATACTTATTATGATAAACAAGACGTTATGGATATAGATGTTATATCAACATTAGGACTAACCGATGGAGATATAGAAGCATTAAAAAATGTGGAGGGCATTGAAAATGTTGTTGCCACATATAGTTTTGATGCAACTTTAAATAATGGAGAAAAAGAGTTTGTTTTAAAAATTGAATCAATGCCAGAAGAACTGAATAAATTAGAACTTATAGAAGGTAAAATGCCACAAGATTCAACTGAATGTGTGGTAGAAGAGGATTTTTTAAAAGGAACAAAATATAAAATTGGAGACTGCATTACAGTAAATCCAGAAGAAATTGAAACTTCACTTACAAAAGTAGAAGATGTTGAAGAAAATAGTGAAGATAATGAGTCAAGCAGTATAGTAAAAGAAAATAAATTAAAAATTGTGGGTACAATAAAATCACCTTTGTACATATCCAGATCAAGAGGAACAAGTAAACTTGGAGCAGGTAGTGTTAATTATTACATGTTTATGCCAAAAGAAAACATAAATATGGATGTTTATACAATTGCGTATGTTTCTGTTGAAGATGCTAAAAATTTAAAAACATATGAAGATGATTATAACGATAAAGTTGAAAAGGTATTAAATAATATAAAAGAAATTTCAGAAGAAAGAAAACAAATAAGGTATAACGAGATAATAGATAGTGCAACAGAAAAATTAGAGGAAGCTCAAAATAAGTATGATAGTCAAAAACAAGAAGTTGAAACAGAACTAAATAATGCTAGAACCAAAATAGATGATGCAAAACAACAAATAGAAAATTCAGAAAAAGAATTAGAATCGAATAAAAGCAAAGCACAAACACAGTTTTCTCAGGCACAACAAGAATTAAGCAATGCGGAAACAAAGATAGAAGAAGGTAAAAAAACTTTAGAAAGCAAGAAAAGTGAAGTAAATTATGCTGTAGCCGAAATGCAATCAAATCTAGAAAATTTAAAGAGTATAAAATCACAATATGATACATTAAAAGGACAAAAAAGTGATTTGGAAAAGCAAATTGCAGAAATAGAAGATATGCTAGCAGAATTAAATAAAAATCCTGAGGAGAATCAGGATAAAATAGCAGAGTTGACAACAAGCAAAAATGTATTGCAATTAAGCTTGGAAAAGGTTAATCAAGCAATAGGGGGAATAGAAGGCCAATTACAGCAACAAGGAATAGAAGCTAATAATCTACAAATAACAATAGCAACTATAGAAAATGGAATAGATACAGCAAAAAAAGAAATACAAGATGCAGAAAGTAAAATTTTAACATCAGAAAAAGAAGTACAAAATAATAAAGAAAAGTTAAAAGCTCAAAAAGCATCAACAGAAAAACAACTACAAATAGCAGAGCAAAAGCTTGAAAATGCTAAAAATGAAATATCAGAGAATGAAAAAACATTAGAAGAAAAACAAAAAGAAGCGCAGACTAAGTTAGAAGAAGCTCAAACAAAGCTAAATGATGCTAAAACACAGATAGGCAAGGTGGAAAAACCAACATGGTATGTCTTAGATAGAAATTCAAATTATGGATATGCAGAGTATATGCAAGACACAGATAGAATTGCAAACCTTGCAAAGGTATTTCCAGTAGTGTTTTTCTTAGTGGCAGCGTTAATAAGTTTAACATCTATGTCGAGAATGATAGAAGAACAAAGAGTACAAATAGGAACATTGAAAGCATTAGGATACAATAAACTACAAATATCTATGAAATATTTAATATATGCTTTTCTAGCTACTATAATTGGTGGAATTGCAGGAATGTTAATAGGTTTTAAAGTGATTCCAAATATAGTTACAACAATGTATGGAATGATGTATCCACTTCCAAAAGCAGATTGCACAATTAGGTTAGATATAGGCTTTATTGGAATAATTTTTGCTCTAATATGTACAATTGGCGCAACTGTTTATACATGCGCTAAAGAATTAAAAGAAAGACCTGCAACACTGATGCTACCTAAGGCTCCAAAGCCAGGAAAAAGAATTTTACTAGAGCGAGTTACTTTTATTTGGAAAAGAATGAAATTTACACAAAAAGTTACGGCAAGAAATCTATTTAGATACAAAAAGAAATTCTTAATGACAATAATTGGTGTAGCTGGATGTACTTCTTTGATAATAGCTGGATTTGGAATAAGAAATGCAATTAGTAATATGATTCCAAATCAATATGGAGAAATATTTAAATATGATGGAAGTATTGAATTAAAAGATGACATTACAAACTCACAAATAAAAGAAGAAAATGAAAAAATAAAATCATTTGAAAAAATAGATAATACTTTAACATGCTATGAAAAAACTGTAGAAATTACAAGCGTACAAAATTCTCAAACTATAAACCTACTTGTTACAGAGGATGTTGACAATTTAGATAATTTTATAAGTCTAAAATCTAGAACAAAAAAGAATGAACACTATAAATTAAGTAACAACTCTGTAGTAATTTCAGAGAAACTTGCTAAATTGTTGGACATAAAAGTAGGAGATACCATAAAAATAAAAAATACGGATAATATTGAAAAAGATGTAAAGGTTGGAGCTATAACAGAAAATTATATTTACCATTATATGTATATGTCTAGCGAAGAATATAATAGTTTATATGGAGAAAATAGTTATAAACCTAATGCAATACTTATAAAAGAAGTAGAACAAACATCAGAAGATGATGAGGATGCTATTGGAAAAGAAATATTAAACGATAAAGAAATAGTGTCAGGCGTAAATTTCTTGTCAATGACAAAAGATATATTTGCTATGGTAATGGATAAAATGAAATTAGTAGTGTATATATTAATTGTTTCAGCGGGATTGCTTGCATTTGCAGTATTATATAATTTGTCTAATGTAAATATAAGCGAGCGTATCAGAGAACTAGCAACAATAAAAGTTTTAGGCTTTTACGACAATGAAGTTTTCAATTATATAATAAAAGAAACAAGAATTTTAACAGCTATAGGAATTATATTAGGTTTATTTGGAGGTTATGCTTTGTCTATGTATGCAATAAAAACATGTGAGTTAGACATGTTAATGTTTAATTACGATTTTGGAACAATGTGTTATGTTTATGGAATTATAATAACGATAGTGTTTGCTGAAATAATAAATATTGCTGTAAATCATACGTTGAAAAAAATAAGCATGATAGACTCATTAAAAAGTGTAGATTAAAAAGAAAGGAAGATAAGATGGCTTATATAGAATTTCGAAATGTAGTAAAAGAATATGTTGTGGGAGAAAATAAGATAAGAGCTTTGGATGGAGCAAGCTTTGAAATAAAAAAAGGGGAGCTTGTAACAATAGTTGGACCAAGTGGAGCTGGTAAAACAACAGCACTTAACGTGTTAGGTGGTATGGATAGTGTAACATCTGGAGAAGTAATAATAGATGGACAAAGAGTTGACAAATTCTCAGAAAGACAATTAACACATTATAGAAGAGAAGATATAGGATTTGTATTTCAATTTTATAATTTAGTACAAAATTTAACAGCTATAGAGAACGTAGAATTGGCAACTCAAATCTGCAAGAAACCATTAAATCCTAAAGAAACAATAGAAAAAGTTGGACTAAAAAATAGAAGCAATAATTTTCCTTCACAACTATCAGGAGGGGAGCAACAAAGAGTTGCAATTGCGAGAGCGATTGCTAAGAATCCAAAGTTATTATTATGTGATGAACCAACAGGTGCACTTGATTATAATACTGGTAAGCAAATATTAAAATTACTACAAGATACATGTAGGAAAGAAAATATGACAGTAATAATAATAACTCATAACACAGCAATAGCTCCTATGGCAGACAAAATAATACATTTTAAAAATGGAAAATCAGAAGATATAATAATTAATCAAAATCCTAAATCAATAGATGAAATAGAATGGTAATTTTTATAAAATATTAAGCGAAATTTATTAAGTAGAAAAGTATGAAGAGAGGAACAAGAAATATGAGAAACAGAAGAAATGTTAGAAATAATAAAAATATAACGGAATTTATTACAAATAGAAACTTTATAATAATTTCTACGGCCCTTATTGTAATCATTATAATAGCAATAGGCATATTGGGATACAAACAATATAAAGATAAAGAACTATTGGCAAAACAAAAACAAGAGTTGGAAAATCAAACTCAAGAAATATTTACTGCATTAGCCACACCCGCTACACCAGAGGCAGTCAATGGAGGAACGACAACAGCTAAAATTTCAGCGGTTGGAGATATATTATGTGGAGCTGATATGATAGAAGATGCTAAACAAGGAGATACATATGATTTTACACATATGTTTGAGAAAATTACAAAATTTGTAAACAGATCAGACATATCGGTAGGAACGTTAGAAACGAATTTTATAAGCAGTAGTGATTATTCAGAAATTGGAAAATATAATAGCCCAATAGAATTTTTACAAGCCGTAAAAAAATCTGGAATAAATATGATATCTGTTGCTCATAACCATTCGTTGGACTACAAAGAAGAAGGATTGGAAGAAACGATAAGTAAAATACAAGAAGCCGGAATGGATATTACTGGAAACAAAAATGAGAATGAAGAGACGAATTTTACAGGAATTATAAAAGAGGTTAAAGGCATAAAAGTTGCAGTTTTAGGATATACATATGGATTGAGTAATAGCGCAGATTTGTCTGAAGAGGAAAAATCGAAAGTAAACTTATATTCAGAAGAAAGAGTAATGGAAGATTTAAAATATGCAAAAGAAAATTCAAATTATATACTAGTTATAATGCATTGGGGAGAGGTAAATGATAGTAGCATAAGTTCTTGGCAAAAACAAGTAAAAGACTTTCTTGTAGAAAACGGAGCTGATGCAATTTTAGGTTCTCACCCTTCAGTAATAGAACCTATGGAGATTTTGCAGAATGCAGATGGAAAAAATGTTTTAGTAGCATATTCTTTGGGAAATTATATTTCGTCATTGAAATATGAAAATGCAGATGTAGAATTGATATTAAACATAGAAATAACTAAGGAAGCAGATTCAGATAAGGCTGAGTTAAAGAAGGTGGATTATACACCAATATATGTCTTAGACAATGGAAAAAAAGTGGAAAATAGATTTGAATTAGTTGATATGAAAGGATTGGCGATTGATTATGCTAATGGCAATCAATCTAAGATTTCTAAAAAGACATATACCAAATTGATAAATAAAATAGAATGGTTAAACAAAATAATTAAATCTAATAATTAATGGATTAGCTGAAAGTAGAAATAAAGGAGATAATATATGAAAGTAGGATTTATATCATTAGGGTGTAGTAAAAATTTAGTAGATACAGAGATGATGATAGGACTTTTTAAAGATAGAAAGTATGAAGTTGTAAATGATGCTAAAAAAGCAGATGTAATAGTAATAAATACATGTGGATTTATAGAATCAGCTAAAGAAGAAGCGATAAATACAATATTGGAAATGGCAAAATATAAAGATCCTAAATATGGTAACTGTAAAGTATTAATTGCAACAGGTTGCTTAGTGGAAAGATACAAAGACGAGTTAGAAAAAGCAATACCTGAAGTTGATATTTTTATTAAATATAGCGAATATGCTACAAATAAAGAAAAAAATAATAATATCTTTGAAGAGGTATTTTCAAAAATAGAAAATAAACCAGTAGAGATGACTCAAAGTTTGGATTTTGATAACAGGGTTATAACAACAGGAAAGCAATATGCATATGTTAGAATTGCAGAGGGATGTGATAACAGATGCACATATTGTGCTATTCCATATATAAGAGGAAAGTTTGAAAGTAGGCCAATAGAAGATATTGTTAAAGAAACAGAAAAACTAGTAGAGACAGGAATACAGGAAATTATTCTAATAGCTCAAGATACATCAAAATATGGAATAGATATATATGGAAAGCCAGAATTAGCAAAGCTTTTAAAAGAGTTAACAAAAATAAAGGGATTAAAATGGTTGAGATTTTTATATACATATCCAGAAACAATTACAGACGAGCTTATTGAAGTAGTAAAAAGTGAAGAAAAAATTTGCAAATATTTTGACATACCAATTCAACATATATCGGATTCGGTTTTGAAGAAAATGAATAGACAAAGCAATGGAGCAAGCATAAGAAATATTGTACATAAATTGAGAATAGAAATACCAGATGTAATAATAAGAACAACATTAATGGTAGGATTCCCAGGGGAAACTGAGGAAGACTTTAATGAGTTGTGTGATTTTGTGAAAGAAGAAAAATTTGATAAATTGGGAACATTTACTTATTCAAAAGAAGAAGGTACACCCGCAGCAAGAATGCAAAATCAAATACATCTTATGACCAAAAAGAAAAGATATAATAAACTGATGAAATTACAACAAGAAGTGTCTAAAGAGAATGAACAGAAAAAAATTGGAAAAGAAATAGAGGTATTAGTAGAAGGGACTACTCAAGATAAAAAATACTATTTTGGAAGAAGTTATATGGACGTTCCAGAAATAGATGGACTAGCTTATATTCATATTAAAGATAAAAATGTTTGTGAGAATCTTGTCGGCAAGTTCGTAAAATGTAAGATTATAGATGCTAGAGATTACGATATTATATGTGAAATATTCTAAACATAAAGTAAAAACACTTGACAAATTGTAAAAAATGTTGTAAAGTATATAAGCATTACAAAAGGAAAATTACTTTAGAAAGGGTGCTTTGATGGAAAAGAAGGTTGAAATTGGAATGTTATGCGAGATTTATGGAGCGTTACTTACAAAGAAACAGCTTAATATATTAAACGACTATGCTAATTGCGACTTATCTTTAACTGAAATTGCCGAAAATTATAATATTACTAGGCAAGCCGTGAATGATATAGTAAAGAAAGGGGAAAGCAAACTTCTAGAATATGAGAAGAAGTTAGGAATTATGAAAAAAACATTAAATCAAGAAAGACAGATTCAAAATATAATTTCAGAATTAAGTAAAATCAATGATGAATCGTCAGACAAAAAAGTGGAAAAGATTTTAAATAGTGTAAGAAAAGAACTACTTACATTTTCACAAAACTAATAAACATTGAATTAATTTAACAAAAATGTATACTAGAATTATTATAAAAGTAATAATTTGAAATAGAGAAAGGTGGCTAATATGGCTTTTGAGGGATTATCTTCTAAACTACAAGAATTTACAAAAAAACTAAGAGGAAAAACGAGAATTACAGAGTCAGATTTGAAAGATATGCTAAGAGAAGTAAAACTTGCATTACTAGAAGCTGACGTTAACTATAAAATTGTAAAAGAGTTTATTAGTACAATCCAAGAAAAAGCATTAGGGCAAGACGTTTTAAAGTCTTTAACACCAGGACAACAAGTAGTAAAAATTGTTAAAGATGAATTAGTTGAATTATTAGGTGGAACTGAAAGTAGAATTAATCTTAGTCCGAATCCACCAACAATTATAATGCTAGTAGGATTACAAGGTTCTGGTAAAACAACAACAGCAGGAAAACTTGCAAACCTATTAAGAAAACAAGGAAAGAAACCATTACTTGTTGCATGCGATGTTTATAGACCAGCTGCTATAAAACAGTTACAAGTTGTTGGAGGTCAGCTAGGAATACCAGTTTACGCTAATGAAAATTCAAAAGATGTTGTACATATTGCAAAACAAGCTATAAGCATTGCAATGAGCAAATTGAATGATGTTATAATATTAGATACAGCAGGACGACTTCAAATTGATGAAGAATTAATGAATGAATTAAAAAATGTAAAGTCAAGTGTACATCCACATGAAATATTGCTTGTAGTTGATGCAATGACTGGTCAAGAAGCTGTAAATGTTGCAACAGGATTTAACGATGCACTTGGAATTGATGGAGTAATCCTAACAAAATTAGATGGTGATACTCGTGGTGGTGCAGCTTTATCAGTAAAAAAGGTAACAGGCAAACCAATAAAGTTTGCAGGTGTTGGAGAAAAATTAAGCGAATTAGAAGTATTTCATCCAGATAGAATGGCATCAAGAATTCTTGGAATGGGTGATGTACTTTCAATTATAGAAAAAGCTGAGGAGGCTTTTGATGCAGAAGAAGCAGAAAAGCTAACAAAGCAATTGGCTAAAAAGGAATTTGATTTAAATGACTATTTAGCACAATTAAGACAAGTAAAAAAGATGGGATCTTTTTCATCAATATTAAAGATGATACCAGGAATGGCTGATATAAAAGATTTAAAGGTTGATGAGAAAGAATTTGTTAGAATAGAAGCAATTATTTGTTCTATGACAGACCAAGAAAGAAGACATCCAAAACTTTTAAATGCAAATAGAAGAATCCGTATTGCAAAAGGTAGTGGAACATCAGTACAAGAAATAAATAAATTTATGCAATCTTTTGAAATGACACAAAAAATGATGAAGAAAATGAAAGATAACAAGTCAATGAAAAAGATGATGAGCCAAATGAAGAATATGGATCCTAAGGATTTAAAAAAATTAATGTAAAAGTAGTATTATACTGATATTATTATTTGAAGCTATAAAAATAGCCTAGAATATTATATATACAAAGTTAGAAAATAAATTGAATTTAAATTTAGTGTCTAGCGATAAATTTTCAGGAGGTGAAATACATGGTAAAAATAAGATTACAAAGACAAGGTGCAAAAAAAGCTCCATTCTATCACATCGTAGTTGCTGATTCAAGATCACCAAGAGATGGAAGAATAGTAGAAAAAATAGGAACATATGATCCTATGACAGATCCAGCTACAATAAATTTAGATAAGGAAAAAGTTGAATACTGGATTAAAAATGGTGCAAAACCAACAGATACAGTAAAGGCTTTAATAGAAAAAGCAAAATAATTTAGCAAATAAAGAAGGGCAGAAAAATGGAAGAAATTTTAAAAACAATTATAGAAAATCTTGTTGAAAACAAAGAAGAAGTTAAAGTAACAAGAATAGACGACGAAAAAGGAATACTTTTAAAAGTAAAAGTTGCTCAAAGCGATATGGGCAAGGTTATAGGAAAACAAGGCAAAGTTGCAAAAGCAATTAGAACAATAATGAAGTCAGTTACATCTAACGAACAAAAAAATGTAGGAGTTATATTTGAGGAAGAATAATGGTTGAATATTTTGAAGTTGGTCAAATTGTAAATACATTTGGGATAAAGGGTCAAGTAAAAGTTGTTCCTTTTACAGATGATGTAGAAAGATTTGAAGAACTAAATGAAGTTTATATAGAAAAGAAAAACGAATTACAACTATTTCAAATAGAACAAGTTAATTATCATAAAAACATGGTGATTATAAAATTTAAAGGTATAAATACCATCGAAGAAGCAGAAAAGTATATAAACTGTTATTTAAAAATAGACAGAAAACATGCTAAGAAGCTTCCAAAAGACACATACTTTATAGCTGATTTGTTAGGACTTCCAGTCTACACAGATGAGGGAAAACTGTTAGGAAAAGTTGATGATATTTATAATAGTGGAAGTAGCGACATTTATGTTGTAAAAGATGAAATGGGAAAACAGGTATTATTACCATCTATTCCAGAAGTGTTAAAAGAAATTGATTTAAAAAATGAAAAAATTATAGTTCATATAATAGAAGGATTACTTTAAGTACAAATAGAAGTAAGAGTGAATCTAGATAACTTGATTTATTAACACTCTAAACTTCGAAAGGAGTTTTATGAAGTTTACAATATTAACATTGTTTCCAGAAATGTTTGAACCACTGAAACATAGTATAATCGAACGAGCGTCTAAGGAAAATCTTATAGATATAAATTTAGTAAATATTAGAGATTTTTCTAAAGATAAGCACAAAAAAGTAGATGATACTCCTTATGGTGGAGGAGCAGGAATGGTTATGAGGGCTGATGTTGTATATGATGCTTATAAATCCGTAGCAGAAAGCAATTCAAAAGTTATATACTTATCGCCACAAGGCAAAAAATTAAATCAAGAAAAAGTAAAAGAATTAGCACAAGAGGAAAACTTAATACTACTATGTGGTCATTATGAAGGAATAGATCAAAGAGTTTTGGACGAAATTGTGGATGAGGAAATTTCAATAGGAGATTATGTACTAACAGGAGGCGAATTACCAGCAATGGTTTTAGTAGATAGTGTTAGTAGATATGTCGAAGGAGTTTTAAGTCAAAATTCAACAGATGAGGAGTCTTTCTCAAATGGTTTGCTAGAATATTCACAATATACAAGACCAGAAAGTTTTCAAAATAGAGAAGTGCCAGAGGTTTTAAAATCTGGTAATCATAAAAAAATAAAAGAATGGAGAACAAAAAGTTCTATATTAAATACATTCAAAAAAAGACCAGAACTTCTGAGTGATGAAGAATTAGAAAAAGCAAAGAAGTATCTGGAAAGTGAAAAAAATATAAAATAAATTTAAAGAAAGGAGAATATAAATGGATATCATAAAATCAATTGAACATGAACAATTAAAAAATAAAATTCCTGATTTAAAAGTTGGTGATACAGTAAGAGTACATCAAAGAATTAAAGAAGGAAACAGAGAAAGAATCCAAGTATTCGAAGGAATTATTATTAAAAAGCAAGGTGGTAGCGTTAATGCCACATTTACAGTAAGAAGAGTTGCTTATGGTGTTGGAGTTGAAAAAACATTCTTAATTCATTCACCATTAGTAGAAAAAGTTGAAGTAGTTAGAAAGGGTAAAGCAAGAAGAGCTAAACTATATTACCTAAGAGATAGAGTAGGTAAAGCTGCTAAGACTAAGGAAGATGTAGGAGCAAAAATAGAGACTAAATATGTAAGTGTTAAAGAAGATTTAGTTGAAGAGCCAGTTGCTGAGGCTGAAGCAATTGCAGAAGAACCAGTAGAAGCTCCAGCAGTAGAAACAGCTACACCAGTAGTTGAAGAAGTTACAGATACTGTAAAAGAAGAAAAAGTAGAAGAAGTTAAAGACGAAAATAAATAATAAGTATTAAATAATTTATTTTTATATAGTTTTATTTAGTAGTCTATAATAAACAATCAATTTTACAGATGAGTTAAGAAATAGGACATGGGTTATACCTAGTCCTATTTTTTTATATAAGAAAATCATGTTGAAATTTCTTATATAAAATATATATTTAAAGAGATGAGTGTCTATATTATAGGAAACAAGCTAGGACCTGTCAATTTCAGATTCTAACGATTATTCTTCCATATGTTTCAAAATTCTTCAATTTTCTACAGTTTTCTCATTAAATCTAAAGAATTTATTTATTGATAAAAATTGAATTAATTTTGTAAAAAATGAGGTGGGATAAATGAAAAAAAGTATTGTAAAAAATAACATCTTATTATAAAATGTTAATTGAATTAGATATTAAGCATACAAAAAAATAAAAATTAAGGAGGAAGACGTTATGGAAAATAACAAAGGAAAAATTTTAAAGAAAGGAAATAAACAATCAGGTATAACATTGGTGGCACTTGTAATAACAATTGTTGTATTATTAATCTTGGCAGGAATAAGTATAAGGCTAGTGCTAGATAATAATGGAATAATAAAAAAGGCTCAAGAGGGAAAGGAAAAATATGCAAATGCAAGTGCGAATGAACAAGAACAACTAGATACAGTTGATAATGATATGGATAAAATTTTAGGAATTGATAAATCTGAGTTTGGAAAAATAAAAAGTGCAGGTAATTATGTTGAAGAAAATAAAACAGTAAAAGATAAAAATGGAGATACGGTTGTTATTCCAAAGGGATTTAAAGTTGCGGAAGATAGTGGCTCAAGTGTTATAGAGGGAGTTGTAATCGAAGATGATGATATCTTTAATGGAAGAGGCAATCAATATGTATGGGTACCTGTAACAAAGGATACTAATGGAGATGCTACAACCCCATATTCGGATAATGGAACATTATCAAATGGTAAAGAGATACAGTTAGCTAGATATGCATTCAACAGCACAGGAGAAAAAGTCTTATGCACATATGATGCAATTTATTCTTACGATTATGTACAAAATGGTATATCTCCATATTGGTGTGCAACAGAAAATGGTGATGAAGTTGATACTTTCAAGATTAGTGCTGTAACTAATGGTGGATATTATATAGCAAGATATGAAGCAAGCTATGGAACAGGTGGAAAAGCAAATTCAAGAATTAGTGCAGATAATAGCAATACAACAGAGAAACTAAAAAAAGGAACATTATGGAATTATATTAATCAGACAGGTGCGATATCTGCATGTAAAAACATATATGTAGAAATAAATAGCTATTTAACAAATAGCTATGCATGGGATACTGCAATAGTATATATACAAGAATGTTCAAATGCAAATGATTATTCTATGAGGACTACTAAAAATACCAACTTAACAAATACAGGAACAATTGGTGATGAGCAATGTAAAATAAATGATATGGCAGGCAACTTGGGAGAATGGACAACAGAGGTATGTGCTTGGAGAATTGGAAATAACATTTTAAATGGAGGAGTTAATAGAGGAGGAAGATTTTCTAAAACAGACTATTTTACATCATTTAGAGGTGAGGATAATATGACTTATACAGTAAATACCACTGATACATCTAAAGATGTTGGATTTAGAGCTATTTTATATATTTAATAAAACATAAATTAAGTTCAATAAGGAAAAATAAAATGGAATATATATTTACATTTATAATTATTTTAATTAATTCAATTGCATTAACTATAAAAACGAAAACAAAAATTGAAGTAAGTATACCAATTTCAGTTATTGAAATTGTGCTCGCAATATATGTATTTGGAATATTTAATAAGCTTATATATGGAGTAATTGCAGTAATGGCAATTACTCTATGTTGCATGATTTATATAATTTATTCTTATATAAAAAATAGAAAATCAATAAATATAAAAGACGACATACTTACACCAGGAGTGGTAGTATATGCTCTACTATATTTAATTTTTGTACTATTTAATAAAGGAATATTGTTTCAAGAATTTGATGAGTTTTCACATTGGGGATTAATAGTAAAAAACATGTACGAATGTGGAAGTTTTGGAATTGGAGATATTATAGAATATAGCGAGTATCCACCTTTTATAAGCATTTTTCAATATTTTATGCTAATTATAAAAAGGGCATATTCAGAAGATACAATTATAATTGCATTAAACATACTATATGCATCTTTCATAATTCCATTACTAAGAAATATTAAATGGGATAAAAGCCTAAAAAAATTAGTAGTTTTAATACCAATAATATTATTGCTTCCAATAATGTTTTATGATAATTTCTATATAACATTGTTTATGGATGGATTTCTAGCTTGTATGCTAGCATATGTTATTTATAGTTGGATAAACATAGCAGAAAAAGGTGAAAAAGCTTCTGTTGTTTTAGGATGCATAGCAATGACCTTATCTAAATCTATAGGAATTGCATATGTTATTGTAGCCATAATTATATTTGGACTTAACATATTATTAACCAGAAAAAAAGGACAAGATAGAAAAGATAATATAAAATTATTGCTTATAGTTATAGCAGGAGTTCTAATTTTTTATGGTGCATGGTTGATAAAGCTTAATATTAATGATGCAAATATCAAGTGGAATATGGAAAATATTAGTATTTCAAAAATTAAAGATGTATTAAGTGGTAATGGAGAATATTATCAAAAAACGACTATCAAGAGATATGTAAATGAACTGTTTTTGTGGTCAGGAACATTAACTTCTAGGAAAATGAATGTCATTAACTTAGCTATGTTTTTGATTGGATTTGATATAATTTCTTATGTATTTTTTATGGATGAAAAAAGTAAAAAAACTTTTGCAATTATATCTATTGCTATGCTGATATTTTGGGGGATTTGTATATTTGGATTATTATTAATTTTTCTATTTATATTTACACCAGAAGAGGCAGTTATCTTAGCATGTTATGAAAGATATTTATCTGCAATCCCATTTGCAATAACTATTATAAATATTTTTATGATTGAACAAAACTATAAGGATAAAAATTTGAAAACATCATATATGTTTATAATTCTGGCAATAATGATTACGTTTTTACCAATTGATACGATAAACAAGAATTATATTCAAAATAAAACGAACCAACAAGCAAGAATTGCTTATAGAGAAAAATATACAGGAATTTTAAAATATTCAGATATGATTGATAAAGATGCTAAAGTGTATTATATAAGTAATTTGGTTGATGGAAGGGAAATAACAATAGTAAAATACGAGTTTTTACCATTAAGGATTGGAAATAAAAGTTCTAAACTGACTATGGGAAAAGATGAATTTACAAACATATTAAGAAATGAGAATTATTCATATGTGTTTGTTAATACAAGGGATAGATTTTTGGAGAGAGATTACAAGGATTTATTTGAAAATGAAGATATAGAAGAAAAAACAATGTATAAAATTATTTTTAATAGTAATAATGAAGTATTGTTTTCAAAAGTAGAATAAAGGAGCTTAAAAATTTTTTAAGCCCCTTTTATTCTTGTGAAATTTATGATAAAATCTTTAGTATAAAGTTTTACAAATGAAAGGGAGAATAGGTTTTATGGAAAGTCAAATTGAAAAAATAAGAAGCATTGTTGATAAGATTAAAGTAACAGATAAAAATAGAGATGAGATTGAGAATATACAAAGGAAACTTGATGAAAATAATTTACTAGAAGCTCTACCAGCAATTAAAAGACTTCAAGAAATAGAAAGAAGAGAAAACGAAGAAAAAGAGGAACAAGAAAGAAAAGAAAGGGAAGAGGCTAGTAAAGAAGAAAATTTTGATATAGGTTATCCTCCTGCTTTAGCTGATGATGAATTAGAAAGAAAGTATATAGGAATGTTGCTTAATGAGGTAAAAGCGATTGCTGTGTATTATTTTAAATATGACGAATGTTATTTTGTTAATGATGATATTTTAAATATATATAAAACTGTAATTTTCACTGATGCAGAAAAATATGCTCCAGAAGCTGCTAAGGCAGGTTTTAACTTTGCTAAGAAAACACCAGAAATAGATAGATTAAAGGCAAAACTAAAAGCAGAATATAACGAAGTTAAAGAAAGCATGGAGAGTGTATATACAGAATTAAAAAAGTTATTTGTTATAAGAAAAAGCTATTTGGCTATTCCAGTTAGAACAATACAAAGAGAAATTGCAGGGATTTTAGATTACAAATTATATGACGAAATGTCTATTGAAGAAGTTGAAAGTGCTATAGAACAAATAACTGTTACAGAAAAATTTAAGAGAGCTATTTTAAATGAGAATATTACAGATTTTTTAGTTCAAGGAAATAATACATTAACAAATGGATTAGAGTTACCATTTAAAATCTTATCTAGTGTGTTTAAAGGAGTAAGACAAGGCGAAACAATGGCATTTGCTATGCCTTCAAACTCTGGTAAGAGTAGATTTACAATTAATGTAGCTTCATATATAGCCTTAATCCATAAGAAAAAAGTGCTAATAATATCAAATGAAATGTCAGAAGAAAAGATGAAGTTATGTTTAATAACAACAATAGTAAATAGTCCAGCAATACAGGAATTACATGGCCAAAAGCTTCATAAAACAGAGGGAGAACTTTTAGAGTTTAAATATAGACCAGATGATAAGAGTTTAGCAAATGTTGATGAAGATGGATTTATACTTCAAGAAGAAGGAGAATCTCATGCAGATTTTGTTAAAAGATTACTTAAAATTTCTAAAGAGTTTAAAATGACTACAGCTGTAACAGACTGGTTTAATAAACAGATAAGCAATTATATGTATTTTATAAACATCACAGATCATACAAACGATGAATTGAAAAAGGTTATAATGAATTACTACTATAAAGAAAAAGTTGAATATGTATTTTATGACACATTAAAGACTGATATAGATAACATTGGAAATGGCGAAGAAATAAAAAGAACAGCAACAATACTTTCAAATTTGGCTCAAAACTTTAATATGTTTATAGCATCTACATTACAATTAGCAGAAACAAATACAGATCCAATAAACCTAAATATAAACGATTTAGCCGTTAGCAGAACAGTAAAAGAAGTTTTAGATACACTATGTTTGTTTAAACAAATTCATAATGAAGATTTAGGAAAATACGAATATTCTTTAAATGAAGTGGACACAAAGTTTTTTGATTTAGAAAAGTTTGAAGATCCAGATGTGAGATATTATTCTTGTATAGTAGATAAAAACAGAGCTGGTAGTAAGCCAAAACTAGTATTTAGATTAAACTTAGCATATAATGAATGGAACGAGTTAGGATACTTAAGATTAAAATCACAAGGTGAATAGATTAGTAGTAAATAAACATTAAGCGAGAGGAATGTAGTTAAGAATGGAAAGCAATATAAATAATATGGAAAACAATAATCAAGAAAGTATTCTATTAGGAATGAGTGGCGGAGTTGATAGTTCTGTATCAGCATTATTATTAAAAGAAGCAGGATATAAAGTTGTGGGACTTACAATGAGCTTATGGGATGGAGGAGCTTGTTGTAATTTAGACTCAATGTTAGATGCAAAAAAAATATGCAATAAGATTAATATAGAGCATTATACACTTGATTTTAAATCTGAATTTAAAGATAAAGTAATAGATGATTTTATATGTGAATATAAAAAATGCAGAACACCAAATCCTTGCATTAGATGCAATAGATATCTAAAATTTGGAACAATGTATGAAAAGGCAAAGAAGATGGGGATAGATAAAATTGCCACAGGTCATTATGCAAAGGTTGAGTATAGCGAAAAATATAAAAGAAATGTTTTAAAAAAGGCAAGAAACTTAGCAAAAGACCAAAGCTATGTTCTTTATGTTATTCCAAAAGAAATGCTTGACAAAGTTGTTTTTCCGTTAGGAGATTATGAATCTAAAGATGAAATAAGAAAAATAGCTAAAGAAAACGGATTTATGGTGGCAAACAAGCCAGATAGTGAAGATATATGCTTTATTCCAGATGGCGACTATAAAAAGTTTTTAGAAGAAAATTCAGATATAAAGCCAAAGGAAGGGAATATTGTAGATGTAAATGGAAAAGTGTTAGGAAAACATACTGGATTATATAAATATACAATAGGTCAACGTAAAGGTTTAGGAATATCTAATCCTGTTCCATTATTTGTTATTGGATATAACATAGAGAAAAATGAATTGATAGTGGGAGAAGAAGACAAGTTGTATCAAGAAGAAATGCTAGTAAGAGATATAAACTTACAAGCAGTAGATTTGGTAAAAGGAGAGATGAAAGTATCTGTAAAAACGAGATATTCGTATAAAGAGGCGTCAGCAACAATAACAATGCAAGATGAAAATACGATAAAAGTAAAATTTGATGAAAAACAACCACGAATCACAAGTGGACAATCAGCAGTATTTTATGATGGTGACATTGTAATAGGCGGAGGTATAATTTGTTAATATATATAATCAAAAAAGAGCGATTTTGCAAAGAATCACTCTTTTTTGATTTATGTAATAGGAAAATTATAAAATTTCTTATTATATAAAAATACATTACATAGAAAATTCTATTTTACTAATTTATAGAATATCTTTTTACCTTTTTTTAGTATAGCATAACCTTCTTTAAAATCTGTATCAGACAAGGTATAACCTGTATCTGAAATAACATTATCATTTAAAGATATACCATTTTGAGCAACTAAAGTTTTAGCTTGAGATTTTGAAGGGGCAATTCCAGAAGCTATAATTGCATCTAATATAGAACAATTTGGATTTTCTAATTTTACAGTAGGCATATGTTCTAAATCGCCTTTTCCCTCAAATAAAGCATTGCTAGCAGCTTCAGCCTTTTTAGCTTCTTCTTCTCCATGAACAAGTTTCGTAATTTCATAAGCTGCAACTTTTTTGGCTTCATTAATTCTTTCATCATTAACTGATGTTAATTCATTAATTTTTTCCATTGGCAAAAATGTAAGTAGACAAAGAACTTTCCTTACACTCTCATCTTCAATGTTTCTCCAATATTGGTAAAATTCATAAGGAGAAGTCTTTTCTGGATCTAGCCATAAAGCACCTTTTTCAGTTTTACCCATCTTTTTGCCTTCTTTTGTAGTAAGAAGTTTAAATGTTAAACCATAAGAATCATCTTTACCAATTTTTCTAATTAATTCAACACCACCAATAATGTTAGACCATTGGTCGTTTCCACCCATTTGTAGTTTACATCCGTACTCATTATATAAATGTAAAAAGTCATATGATTGCATAAGCATATAACCAAGCTCAAAAAATGTTAAGCCATTTTCCATTCTAGTTTTATAACACTCGGCTGCAAGCATTTTGTTAACTGAGAACAAAGAACCAATCTCACGCATAAATTCAACAAATTTTAAATCCAAAAGCCAATCAGCATTATTAACTATAATAGCAGCGTTTTCACCTTCAAAGCTAACAAATTTTTCGATTTGTTTTTTTATACCCTTAACGTTATTTTCTATAGTCTCTCTTGAAAGCATCTTACGCATATCTGTTTTTCCTGAAGGATCACCAATTACGGCAGTACCACCACCAACTAAAATAATAGGTCTATGACCACATCTTTGCATATGACCAGCTACCATTAAAGAAACAAAATGTCCTACATGCAAACTATCCGCAGTTGGATCTATTCCAATATAAAAAGATACAGATTTTTCTCCAAATAATTTTTTTATTTCTTCGGGATGAGTCATTTGTTCAACATATCCTCTTTCTTCTAAAACATCAAAAACATTTCTCATGTAAATTCCTCCAATTATCAATTTGATGTATATTGTACCACACAAATGTATGTTTTACAAGGCTTTGTGATAAAGAAAATATTATACTCAAAAAAGAGAAAAATAATACTTGACTTTTATTTTATTAAATGATAAAAATACAAAAGAGAAAATTTACAAAGAATAAAGAAAGGTATGTGATAAAATATGGGAAGAACAAGAGGATTTGAAGTAGCAAAAGGATTTGAAGATAAAGAAATAAATTTACCAGTTAGAAAAACAAAGTATTCAGCAGGATATGATGTAGAGGCTGCTGAAGATACAATAGTACCAGCATTTAAACCAGGAATGGCACCAACTCTTATAAAAACTGGAGTTAAAGCATATATGCAAGATGACGAAATGCTATGCTTATATAATAGAAGTTCTAATCCAAAGAAAAAAGGATTAATATTAGCTAATAGTGTAGGAATAGTGGATAAGGACTACTATGGAAATGAAGATAATGATGGACATATAATGTTTGCTTTTTACAATATAAAGGACACAGACACAGAAATCAAAAAAGGTGATTGTATAGGACAAGCAATTTTTCAAAAATTCTATGTTACAGATGATGATTCAGCAGAAGGAGAAAGAAAAGGCGGATTTGGTTCTACTTACAACAAATAATGTTACAATAAAGAAATAAACAAAAATACTAAAAAAATAAAAGAACAATTTGGTAAAATATAAAACACGCTGTATTAGCGTGATTTGAGGACATTGAAAGCTTAAAATATATAAGAAAAATATGAAAAAAACCTACAAAATTCAAAAATAAAAAATGGTAAAGTCTTTGACTTTTACCATTTTTTGTGTTATAATAGAAACGTAGTTGATGAGAGATTTTTAGAAAACCTTTATTGAACTAAAACCTATATTTACATTGAAAGGAGTAATGCATATATGTTTAACGTAGGAGATAAAATAGTTTATCCAATGCACGGAGCTGGAACAATAGATGCAATAGAACAAAAAGATATTTTAGGAGAAAAGCAAGATTATTATATAATAAAAATGCCTGGTGAAGTAAAGGTAATGGTACCTATAGAAAAAGCAGCGCAAATAGGTGTAAGAAATATTATAAATAAAGAAGAAGCTGGAAAAGTATTAGAAGTGTTAGAAGCTGGTGAAACAGAAATGTCTAACAACTGGAATAAAAGATATCAAGAAAATATGAATAAAATGAAAAGTGGTAGCGTTTACGAAATAGCAGATGTTGTAAGAAATCTAAGTTATAAGCAAAAAGAAAAAGGATTATCAACAGGAGAAAAGAAAATGCTAAATAATGCTAAACAAATATTAGTTAGTGAATTAGTTTTAGCAGAACACGCAACAGAGCCAGAAGTTGTACAATTAATAGACAACAAAATAAACGTATCATTTGAAGAACATAGAAATTTAAATAATGTTACTCCAAACGAGAATATAGTAAGTAAGTTCATACCATTTGATGGTGGAAATACAGGTACTAATGCAATGTAATAAATCACAAGAAAAATTAGCGGAATAAACATCCGTTAATTTTTTGTTGTGTAGAAATTTAAAGCCTCATAGAAGGATTTGAGGGTTTTATGTCGAATATATACTAATATAGAGAAAGGTTGCCTAAATAATGGTGAGATATAGTGATGAATTATTAGAGGAAATAAAGAGTAAAAACGATATAGTAGATATAGTGTCTGAATATGTAAATTTAAAAAGAAGTGGAAGAAGTTTTTTTGGATTATGTCCTTTTCATAAGGAAAAATCACCTTCTTTTTCTGTGTCGGCCGATAAACAGATTTTTCATTGCTTTGGGTGCAATGTTGGTGGCGACGTTTTTAGATTTATAAGTAAGATAGAAAATGTTACTTTTAGAGAGGCAGTTGGAATATTAGCACAAAGAGCTAACATAGAATTACCTGTTTTAGAAGGAACTGGTGATGATAGAGTAGCAAAACTTAAAGAAAAAGTTTACAAAGTAAATGAAAGTGCTGCAAAATTCTATCATGAAAATTTATATAAGCCAACAGCTAAGCTTGCTCAAGAATATGTAAAGAAAAGACATCTAGACAATAAAACATTAAAAATGTTCTTAATAGGGTATTCTGGTAGATTTGATGAACTATATAAACATCTAAAAAGCGAGGGCTTTGGTGATGAAGAAATTTTAGCATCTAATTTGGTAAATAGAAATCAAGAAGGAAGATACATAGATAGATTTAGAAATAGATTGATGTTTCCAATTTTAGATGTTAGAAATAAAGTAATAGCTTTTGGAGGCAGAGTACTAGATGATAGTAAGCCTAAGTATATAAACTCACCAGAAAATATTGTTTATAGTAAAGGTAGAAATTTATATGCAATGAATGTTGCAAAAAATGAAAGACCAAAAACTATAATAATGGTTGAAGGATATATGGATGCGGTATCTCTACATCAAAGAGGATTACACAATGTCGTGGCATCCTTAGGAACAGCACTTACTGAAGCTCAGGGAAGATTGCTAAGAAGAAGTTGTGAAAAAGTAATTATCGGATATGATGCCGATGGTGCAGGACAAGCTGCAACCCTTAGAGGATTAGAAATATTAAATAATCTGGGGTGTGATATTCGAATATTACAAATTGAAGGAGCAAAAGACCCTGATGAATTTGTTGTAAAATATGGTGTTGACAGATTTCAAAACTATGTTGATAAAGCTATATCATTAGTAGAATTTAAAGTTAAAATGCTAAAAAAAGAATTAAATTTAGATGTAGTAAATGATAAGATAAAATTCTTAAATGAAGTAGCAAAAATATTGTCAAGAATAAACAATAACATGGAACGAGAAATTTATATAGATAAAATTTCGAGGGACTATGATGTTTCTAAAGAGGCAATATATTCAGAAATAAATAAATTACTATATAACAACGATAAAACAGAAAAAAGATTAGAAAAAAATGTAGTTGCTTTTAAGCAACAGGAAACACCTCAGGAAGAAGAAAATGTAGACGAAAAGGTAAAAAACAGGGAAAAATTAGTAATATATTTGCTAATAAATTATACAGACAAAGTTTATCCTATTTTTAAAGATCTAATTGCAGAAAACTTAATAAAAGTAAGTAAAAATAAACAAATAATAACAAAATTGTATGAAGAATGTGAAAAAGGTAATATTAATATAGAAAATGCAATGAACTGGTTTGAGGATGAACAAGTAATAAATTATTTATCTGGAATAATGGCTTCAGATTTTGAAATTACGGATTTAGAAAAAAGTATAAATGATATTGTTATAGCATATAAAAAAGAAGAGCTAATAAGCCAAAGAAATACTATACTGAAGCAATTGGAAAATACACAAGGATTATCTAAAGAAGAAATGACGAATCTGGAACTACAATTGAATGATATAATTATAAAATTAGCAAAGATGAAATAGGAGGTTTTATAATCTATGAAAGATGTAGAAAATAAAGAAAATATAAAAGAAGAGAAAAAAGAAGTAACTGAAAACGAAAAAATAGATGGAATAATAAAAAAGGCAAAAGAAAAAGGAAAAATGACTTATGGAGAACTTGCTACAGAATTAACTGATGCAAATCCAGAGCAGATAGACAAAGTATTTGATGCCTTTGAAGACATGGGAGTGACTGTTGAAAAAGACGGTTTGGATATAGAAGAACCAGACATTGAAGATTTAGAAGCAGTTGAAGATATAAAATTAGATGAAATAGATCTAAACAACATGGATGGAGTTAACATAGATGACCCTGTTAGAATGTATTTAAGAGAAATAGGAAGAATCCCACTTTTGTCTTATGAAGAAGAATTAGAGTTAGCAAAAAGAGTTTTAGATGGAGATGAAGAAGCTAAACAAAAATTAGCAGAATCAAATTTAAGATTAGTTGTAAGTATTGCTAAAAAGTATGTAGGAAAAGGAATGCTATTTTTAGATTTAATTCAAGAAGGTAATATGGGATTAATCAAAGCAGTAGAAAAGTTTGATTATACTAAAGGATATAAGTTCAGCACATATGCAACATGGTGGATAAGACAAGCAATAACAAGAGCAATTGCAGACCAGGCAAGAACAATAAGAATACCTGTTCATATGGTAGAAACTATTAATAAATTAATACGTACATCAAGACACTTATTACAACAATTAGGAAGAGAACCAACCCCAGAAGAAATTGCAAAAGAAATGGAAATTCCAGTAGAAAAGGTTGTAGAAATACAAAAAATAGCACAAGATCCAGTATCATTAGAAACACCTATTGGAGAAGAAGATGATAGCCATTTAGGAGACTTCATACAAGATGATGAATCATTAGCTCCACAAGATGCAGCAGCATACACTCTATTAAAAGAGCAATTAGAAGAGATAATGCAAACATTAACACCAAGGGAAGCAAAAGTATTAAAACTTAGATTTGGACTTGAAGATGGAAAAGCAAGAACATTGGAAGAAGTAGGAAGAGAGTTCCAAGTAACAAGAGAGAGAATAAGACAAATAGAAGCAAAAGCTTTAAGAAAATTAAGACATCCAAGTAGAAGCAAAAAGTTGAAAGATTATATGAGCTAAAATAAAAATCCATAAACTGTTATAAGAAACGGTTTGTGGATATTTTTTTCCTTAAAGAAACAATGGGGGACTAGTATTATGACATTAATATAAAAAGATATTTCTCTAAATTTTTTTACATAAAAATATTTTTCAGAAATTTACCTGTAAGAATTTGACACGTAAACAATTAAAACCACGGAAAGTTCCGTGGTTTAACTTTGGTAGCGATGAGTGGATTCGAACCGCTGACCTAACGGGTATGAACCGTTTGCTCTAGCCAACTGAGCTACATCGCCATATAAATATAAAATGTATGAATACATTAAAGACAAGTATTATTATAAAGGGTAATTGCAATTTTGTCAAGCAAAATTGCAATTTATCTTTAAAACGTTTATATATTCTTAATTAAATGTATTTTTAATATTTAAAATACATCTAATCATTTAATATTCATTTACTTAAGTCGTCTCTTGCATTTTCAGTTTCCTTTACGCTCTTGGGAGTCCTGGTAGATTCAACTGAACGAACTGAACGTGTTACATTACGTTTTTGTGGTTTTTTGGTTTTTACTTTTACTTTTAAAGAAAAAAGATATGCATCGTCGCTCATCGCATAAGCTTTTTCTGCTTCAGTTGTTCTGGCTAGTTCTCCAGTTAATGGTGCATCATATTCAACTACACCGCCATTTATTAATTTATCAAAAAAACTAAATATTGTCATATATTTTCTTAAGAAATAATTGCTTAAGAATTCACCTCCGATTATTAAAATCAACATTACTACATACAGTATAACATAAAACAACTGGAAAATCAACCCTTTTCTTCTATTCAGAGCTTCCTTTATAATTCATTTGTGATAATGTCTTAATAAATCATTTGAGAAAATGTCT
>OIYO01000267.1_pt1 | contig 50623 bp, 46 predicted proteins | sample 1588191 | NCBI WGS metagenome assembly OIYO01 (sample SAMN03283275) | human gut metagenome | biome: human-associated habitat; material: feces | host: Homo sapiens | place: Peru | collected 2012 | reverse complement strand
TTTCTCTGCACGGGGATGTCAGCTTGATTCTGGTCATCGTGGTCGACCTGCTTGGTGGTGGAGACGCGGTACAGACAGCATACTCTGTTCTGGATGCTGAGTACATTTTGATAAGAACAACAAACTCTTTCAGCCATAATGTATCCTTCCTCTCAATTAACGATTTAGAAATGTGAGAGGTTCAGATACACCTTTCCATGTATTCACTTTTCAAAGTACACGGCATTTTGCCACCTTGATTATCTCACATTTCAGGTTGAATAGCTATCAAAACCTCGAAATATAAGCAACAAAGAAACGGCCTCCGATCCGGTAAAATCGCGCTTGAGTAAAAGACTTTTTGCCCAAGCGCCAGCTTGCCGAGAATAGAAAGCAGGCCGCAGCTTTAAACTGCAGCCTGCTCGTAATGACAAAAGAATTTTATTTTTCCTGCTCTAACCGATGGAGTTCTGCGCGGGCTTTTTCAAGTTCTTCTTCCATGAAAGCTTCAATATCTTCTTCTAAAACTTCCAATTCATATTCTGCACAAACCTTCTTAATAGTATCTACATCAATAAGTTGGTTAACTGTTGCCATAATACCTTGGAACATAAGAAATTTAACAATTTCTGCAGGTGTTTTATGAATTTTATCAGCCAATTCACTAATTGTCATCGGCTGATTTACAACAATTTGCTTAACTTCTGCTTGTTCTGTTTCTTTGTGTGATTTCTTTTTGTGTTTTTGTGCAGCAGCTTTTTCCAAAGAAATCATTTCTTGATCTTCTTTTTTAGAATTAAAATCTTTATCTTTTTTCTTTCCTGTATCAACTTTTCTTTTGCCAGCAGGATTACTTTTTCCTTCGTAAATTTCTTGAGGAATAATTCTTCTTTCTACTAATTTCTTTTCTTGAGGTCCTTTACCTGCCGGTCTTCTATTTTTGTCATCCGCAGGCTTTGCAGGTTTTTGAGGAGCTCGTCTTACAATTTCAATTCTTGATTGATTTTTAGGATACTCAATTCTTGTACGCTCTATTCTTACAGCTGGTTTTTCAACTTTCTTTTCAACCTTCTCTATCGCAGGTTTTTTTTCTTGCGCAGCCGGTTTTTCAACTCTTTCGATTCTTTCTACTTTTTCAATTTTTGGAACTCTTTGAACTCTTTCAATACGCTCAACTTTCTCAATTCTTGAAACTGCCGGTTTTTCATTTTTAGAAACTGTTGCATCTTTTGATGCGTCTTCTACCGGAGCTGGCTTTGCTTTTTTCACAACAAAAGCTTTTGGCTTTGTATTACTTTTTTTCGGAGCAATTCCTAAATGCTCTTTTAGCTTTTTAATTTGCGTAGGATTTACAGTATTAGAGTGCGACTTGACCATAATATCTATTTCTCCAAACTTTTCTATGACTTCTTTACTTGTCATACCAAGTTCTTTTGCTAATTCACTAACTCTTATACTGTCCATTCAATAGTCCTTTCGATTAATTTTCTTGATTAAGCAATTCTAAAAATGACGCTTTCTCAAGAGTTGCGTTTGTTTTTAACGCTTTATTCAATTTTGATTTTTTTAATGCTAATTCAATACATCTTTGATTATAACAAAGATATGCTGATCTGCCAAATGTTTTAGAATTTGGATTTATAACTATTTCTCCGCCATTCTCATTTTTCATAACCCTAATAAGATTTTCTCTTGGCTTAAATTCTCCACATCCAACGCATTTTCTTTGTTTGTTCATATTTCCTTTATAACATAAACAATATTAAAATTAAATAATTATAATCATAGATAAATAGGTCAGGCAATACTTGACCTTGCTGCAAGAGCGCAGTTATTGCGAAAAATCTGTGATTTTCGTGACAATCTCTAATTACTGAATTACTTCGTCACAAACGCTCCTCGTAATGACGTAGCAAAGTCTATTGGGTTTTCTACCCCAACAGATATCATGCGATACTTTGTATATATTGCGTCCAGACTTTGTTCTCATTATAATTTTGTTATCATGAGTATTATCCAAAAATCACAAAAAGCGTTAGAATACGACAAAATATTAGCAGTCTTAGCAAATTATGCAAAAACCGAACAATCAAAAAAGCTTTGTTTGGAATTAACTCCTTTTGTCAGAGTTGAAGACATAAAAGAACAACTTGTTATGACAAGAGAAGCCAAAGATGTTCTTGATATGGCAATGGATATTCCTGTAGAAAAAATTCCGAATTTCAAAAAATTAAAAGAACAAAATGAATATTTTGTAGAAGAAGAACTTGTTGATATAGCAAAAGCTATGCGAACATCAAGAATAGTAAGAAATTTTTTGAAAGAAAATCTTGCGTTTGATTCTGCTATGCTTAAGCTCACTGAAAATCTTTATTCTAACAAAGATTTTGAAGAACGAATTTTGGATACTTTTGATGATAATTATACAGTAAAACAAAATGCTACAGCGGAATTAAAAGGGCTTTATTCTTCTTTGCGTGATACAGAAGCAAATCTAAAGCAAAAAGTTCAAGAATTAATGAATTCTGCTGAATTTCAAAAGCATTTGCAAGAAAATATTTATACGTTAAGAGATGACAGAATTGTTTTCCAAGTAAAAGCATCTTCTAAAAACAAAGTTGGCGGAATTGTACATGATGTTTCGGCTACAAACAAGACTTTTTATGTTGAACCTGCTCAAATTGTTCCAATAAACAACAAGGTTAGAGAGGTTAAATCTGAAATTTATGCAGAAATTATAAGGATTTTAACTTCTTTAAGCAACGAAGTTAAAGAACAAATAGATGATTTAATTAATACAGAAAAATTGCTGGCTCAAATTGATTTCCATTTTGCCAAAGCTCGTTATGCAGTAAAAATTCAAGCAGTAGAACCATCTGTTAGTGACGATAAGTATATAAAAATTGATTTAATGCGTCACCCGCTTTTAATTGGTAATGTTGAAAACATCGTTGAAAATGATTTCGAAATCGGAAAAGATTATAAGTCGGTTATTATAACCGGTTCAAACACAGGTGGTAAAACAGTTGCGCTTAAAACTGTCGGACTTTTCATTTTAATGATGAAATCAGGAATGTTTTTGCCTTGTGCAGAAGCTCATATTTATCCGTTTGAAAAAGTTTTGGCAGATATTGGTGACGAACAGAGCATTTTGCAAAACTTATCAACATTCTCATCTCATATGACAAATGTAATAGATATTTTAGAAATTGCTGACAGCAATACATTCGTCTTAATTGATGAACTTTGTGCCGGAACGGATCCGCAAGAGGGAGCAGTGTTAGCGGAAATTATTCTAAAAGACTTAACCACTAAACAAACTCAATCTATTATTACTACGCATTATGGAGAGTTGAAAACTTTAGAATATACAGATCCGTACTTTAAAAATGCGAGCGTTGAGTTTGATGTAGAGTCTTTATCACCTACTTATAAATTGATTATCGGCATTCCGGGACTAAGTAATGCAATTGCTATTGCCTCAAATCTTGGTATGTCCGAAGATTTGATTTGGAAAGCTAAAGAACTTTTGATTACTCAACGTGATACATCAAGTCTTGTGGTAGAAAGATTGCAGGATACACAACAGCGTTTGGATGTTAACTTGAAAGAAGCAGAAACAAAGAATGCTCAAGCGGATGAATTGAAACACCGTTATGAAAAAGAGCTTAGCGAACATAAAAAAGAAAAGAAAAAGTCGCTAAAGATTATAAAGGATCGTTTTGAAGGTCAGCTTGAAACTGCAAAAGGTGAAATTAAAGAAATTTTAACAGAACTAAGGCGTGAAAAATCCGAAAATATTGCTCGACGTTCTTATGCAAGATTAGCGCAATTGGAGCAAAATTTCCGCTCAGATTTGCATTCTTTAGAAGAAAAAGAACAATATTTGGAATTGGATTGGACGAAAGTTCAAGTTAATGACAAGGTTATGATTAAGGATTTGAACCAACAAGTAACAATTCTTTCCATGCCGGATAAAAATGGAGTTTTGTTCATTCAAATGGGAATGATTAAAACCAAAGTTAAGAAAAATAAACTGGCAGTTTATAATCCGCAATTGGCAAAAAAGGTTAATTTGCCATTGGGAGCAATGAAAAAGACATCATCTTTTTCTGTCAAAAAATATGATATTTCAAATACATTGGATTTGCGTGGCGAACGAGTAGAAGAAGCGCTGGACGAATTGGAAGCGTATTTAGATAAAGCAAGTCTTGCGAACCTTTCACCGGTTTATATTATCCATGGACACGGAACAGGTGCTTTGAAAGCTGCCGTTAGAGATTTTATTTCAACATCACCTTATGTCGCTAAATATCGTGTTGGAGAAGACACGGAGGGTGGCGATGGAGTCAGTGTTATTGATATTAAGTAAGTAGCAGGTACATAACGAAAATAGTTTTTGTTATTCGGCTTTAAAGTTTTGTTTGGCTTCGCCTAAATTATACGTATTATAGATGTTTGAATACAATTTTGCGGCTGCTTCTGCCTTGCTCTTTTGAGTGTAAGCCAAAACTGCATCAAATCCACGTTTGTTGATTGTACCATCAATATTTTTAGCATCCGGAGTATCAGACTTGCTTAACATATCGGCTGCTAAAATACTCGAACCGTATTCCGCAATATCTACTTTTCCATCATTATTTAAGTCTAAAGCTTTAGACGTAAAATTATTATCAGGTGCAAAACGATAGTCAAGTTCATCAACAGCTAATTCTTTAGTTTTGCCCATTTCTTCGTAAGCAGCACCCAAGACAGCTTTTGTATCAACTTGTCCCTTTTGCATTTGTGGCATGTAGCGATATTCATACTTCAATGGTGGAAGAGCACTCAAGTATTCATCATTCTCTTTCAAAAACTTATCAAGTTTATCAACATTTTTTTCAGCTGCATCCGGATTTAAGCCAAAATCTAAAATCGGTGCTGTTGTCATTTTATCAGCAACAAGCGGCTGTTCTACATAGGTATAATAATTCTCTACAGCGTTTCTTCCATACTTAACAGAAGGGTCTGAAACCTTGTTGTCATATTTACCTTTTGTACCATTAATTTTTGCTACGCCATTGTTGACTTCAAACATACTACTGCGCCTCCACACTATACTTATATAAAAACATTAATAAGGATAAAATTGCTTATTTTTTACAAAATGTAAAGATAAACAGAATGAAAATTTGTGTAGTATAATTGAACATGCAAATAGCAATGTAAGGGGTAAGCGAGCTCCTTCCCTTTTTAGGGAAGGTTGGGATGGGTAATTTCCCGTAGGGTATGTTTCGCTTGTTGTCATAAATTTGAGGAATGTCATGATTAATTTTTTCGGAAAATGTATGGAGAATTTATATAGAAGTATCCTGTATCTTGTGTCAGGTCGTTCCAGATTGTGTCATATATTTTCTCAAGCAGCTGCTATCAGCTATGATTCACTTATGATATCTCTTGTAATAACATTTGTATCAGCAGCTGTAATTGCAATTCAAGTTTCTAAACAGTTTTTGATGTCCGGAGCAGAAGCTTATGTCGGAGGTTCTATTGCAGTTGTTATGATAAGAGAAATTGCTCCGGGGTTTGTAGCACTGGCAATTGGAGCTAGAGCGGGTACTGCTATATCTGCTGAAATTGCTAATATGCAGGTAACTTCTCAAGTCGATGCTATAAAAACTTTAAAAGTTGATCCAGTCGGTTATTATTTTGCACCAAGAATTTTGGCTGCGGCTATTACTGTACCAATGGTTGTAATCATTGCAGAATTGGTAGGTATTACCGGTGGTTTGATTATATCAAATGCAACTATTCATCTTCATCCTGCAAGATATATAACTTCAGTTTGGCTTTGGTTAAGTACGAAGGATATTTATATAAGCTTATTAAAAGCATTTATTTTTGGAGTTTTAATAGCTTTAGTTTGTGCAACACAGGGCTATGAAACGCATGGAGGCGCAAAGGATGTCGGAGAATCTACAACTAAGGCGGCTGTACTGTCAACGGTTTATATGCTTCTTGCAGATTTTATAATCAACCTAGTTTTCTATCTATAAATTGATAATGAAATTTTGTCGTGTTATTATACTTTTATGATGACGGAGCAGGCAAAAAATAATAGTGAAAACACTTATGAGCTAGTAAGCGAGTGGCTTAAAGATTATAAGACTACTGATAATAAGTATAAAAAAGCTAAGGCTAAAACGCTTATTGTTTCTCGCATGCTGCCTATTATTAGAAAAATTGCGAGAACGATTGCAAGACGTTCTTACGACCCTATTGAGGATTTGGTTCAAGCAGGTTCAATTGGCTTATTGAAGGCTATTGACAGTTATTCAAATGACGTAAATGATAATTTTAAAATCTATGCCGGCTATTTAATTATCGGAGAGATTAAACATTATTTGCGTGATAAATTGAACACGATAAGGGTTCCAAGACACATTCAAGAGTTATCAATCCGTATTAATAATTTCACAAAAACATTGACTCTGGATGAATTGAATGAATTAACAAATGATGATGTTGCTGAAGCTCTAAATGTATCATCTAGTGTAATAAATGATGTTATGCAAGCAGATAGAAGAAAATCAATTATATCTTTGGATGATATGTATAATTCCAGTGATGATAATTTGGGTTATGAAGAGGTTATTACAGGCAGTGACTATAAAGAAACTCGTGATTTAGAAGACATGAAAATTATTCTAAAAGATGTAATAGAAAAACTTCCGCCAGAAAGCAAAAAGCTTGTTAAGATGTATTATTATGAAGATATGTCCCAAAAAGAAATTGCGCAAAAATTGAATTATACACAAATGCAAATATCAAGAAGAATGAAAAAAGCATTTAGCCTTTTATATCATATGATTGCAGACAAAACGGATGTAATTCCTGCCGGCAGAGAAAACAAGGATATGGATTCCAATGATTGACACTTATCACTATTTGCTATTTTGGATTTGTGTTATTGGGCTTTGTTTGGGAAGTTTTTTTAATGTCGTAATTTTGCGCACATTATCTAACGAAAGCATAGTTTTTCCACCTTCAAAATGTCCGAAATGTGGTAATAAACTTTTGTTTTGGCATAATATTCCGGTATTATCATATATTTTATTACGTGGAAAATGTTATTTCTGTAAAGAAAAAATAAGTGTTCAATATCCAATTGTAGAATTACTTACAATGTTGCTATTTGGTGTAACCTTTGTAAAATTTGGCATAAGCGTAACTACGATATTTGCACTATTCTGGATTTCTTGCCTTATTATAATGACTGGGACTGATATAAAAGAAAAACTCGTTGATTGCAATTTGGCTATTATAATGGGAATAAGTGGAATAGTATATAATTTTCTTGTCGGTGGAAAAATTGGTGCAATGTATTCCGTAATCGGACTTGTTGTATCAGCCCTTATCTTGGAGCTTGTTGCACGCAGCGGATATTTGTTTGCAAAAACAAGAGCTATGGGTGAAGCTGATACGTACGTCGCAGCCGCTTTGGGTGCAATTTTTGGTAAAAGCGTATTACTTGTTCTCATATTTAGTTTGATAGCATCTATGATATTTATCTTACCTGTATTTTTCTATAACCAATATAAGCAAGATAGCAAATTTACTTGCATATCGGGTATTTTGTTTTTTGTTGCAATTTTAGCATATCAAACTCTTTGGCAAAATTATTATTCTTTTGCGGCGCTATTTATTATCGGTTTATGCCTTGTAATATCAATTTTAAAAGGATTAGGACAGACTGAGAATAGAAACTATTTGCCTTATGTTCCGGCTTTAACAGCAGGAGCTTTATACTTTTTATTCTTTTGTATATAATTAGATTATGAGTGTATCGTATCCAAATCAATATAGAAATTACTGTGTATTTAATCCAATGATAACTTCTAAGACAAAAAGCTTAGATGAAATTAGGTTGTCACTTGAACAAGCTAAGACAGAAGATGAAGTTTTGGAAGATATGTATATTCTCAATCTAAAATTGGATGAAGGCGAACAAGGGATTGATAAGCTATATCCCGCTTTATCAAAATATAATCAAACAAAATCGCCTAATATTCAAACATACTTGGCAGGTATATATAGAAAGACTAGAATTCCGGATGCTTTTGGTCCATTATGGGCAATGCTTATACAAAATGCAATTAATCCACCGAAAGATTGCGGTTTTGATCCGAACGAAGAAATCGGCGGAGCAATATTAGATTATTTAGTATAAAAAAGGTGTAAACCAAATTCTGATTTACACCTTTTTGTTAATTCTACCATTGAACCTTTTCAATCAGTTCAATTTCATAACCATCAGGATCTTTAATAAATGCAATCATTGAACCTTTGCCATTCAAATCAAATGGTTCATAAAGATATTCGTAACCGAGTTTTTCGATTTTTTTGGTAAATTCTGACAAAGAGTCTACTGAAAAAGCGAAATGACCAAAACCGGAGCCTAATTCATAGCCGTTTGCCGGTGTTTCATCATTGTAAGTTAATTCGATTTGGCAAGTATTTTCTTCATCTGATAAGAAATACAGCCAGCAATCTTCTAATCTCTTTTTGTGGTCAAGTTTCATATCTAAAACTTCTGTGTAAAATTTTAAGGATTTTTCAATATCCTTTACTCTAATCATTGTGTGCAAAAATTTCATAAAAAGTTCTCCTTATATATTCCCTACGGGCAAGCCCCCTCCCTAACCCTCCCCCGAGGAGAGGGAATGCTCCAAGCCTATTATTAATTTCTCAAATATTAATAAGTTTATACTACACAAAGAAATTATACCATGATATAATATCTGTATGAAAAATATATTAGAACAAAAAGTTTATTATTCAGACACAGATGCTTACGGAGTTGTCTGGCATGGTTCTTACCTTAGATGGATGGAAATGGGCAGAGTTGAGTTGTGCGAAGATGCAGGACTAAACTTAATCAATTTAGAAGCTCAAGATATTGCAATGCCTGTTACTAACATGAATGTGCGTTACAAGGCTTCTGCGAGGTTGAATGACGTTGTAGTTATAGAAACATCAATAAAAGAAATGTCTTCAATTAGATTAACTTTTGAACAAACTATCCGCAACAAAGCCGATGGTAAATTGTTCATAAAGGCAGAATTTGAAGTAGTTGCAATCCATAATGATGGTTCAATTTACAGAAAATTACCGGAAGCAATTGTAAATGCATTTAATAAGGTAGAAGTATGCCAAGGTTAAACAAATACTTAGCATCTGCAGGAATATGTTCCAGAAGAAAAGCTGACGAAATTATTCTGGAAGGAAGAGTTCGAGTCAATGACAAAGTTATTGACCAACTTGGTTTTCATGTGCGTGAAAAAGACAAAGTTTATGTTGATAATAAGCTTGTAAAACCGCAGAAGCTTGAATATTATAAATTTTATAAACCGGCAGGCTATATTACAACTGCGTCTGATGAGAAAAACAGAAAAACAATTTATGATATTATTCCACAAGAATTAAGACACTTAAAACCTGTTGGCAGACTTGATAAAGAATCTACCGGATTAATTATATTGACTAATGATGGTGAATTCATTAACGAAATGACTCACCCATCTATCAAAGTTCCAAAAGTTTACCTTGTTCACATTAATGGCAAATTCACTCCCGAAGATGCTGAAAAAATGGTCAATGGTATTGTAATTGAGACGGATTCCGGCGAAAAGAAAACCGCTTATGCTGAAACTTTACCAATAGAAATAACTTCTAAATCTTCTGAAATTCAAGTAGTATTGTATCAAGGTATTAACAGACAAATCCGTAAAATGTTCGCAAAACTTGGATTTGAAGTTGTAAGTTTAAAAAGAATTCAACACGCTACATTGACTATTGAAGGTTTAAAACGTGGCGAAGTTAAAGCAATTAAACCTAAACAAGTAAAAGAACTGAAAACTTATATCGCTAAAATCAAGAGGGAATATGCTAAAAGTTGCGATAACGGGTAATATTGCGTCCGGAAAGTCTGAAGTAGAAAAAATCGTTTCACAATTTTATCCTGTATATGATGTTGATAAAATTGCTCATGCTATTCTTGGAAACGTCGATAGAAAAGCTCTTGGTGAAAAAGTATTTTCAAATCCGAAGGCTTTAAAAGAGTTAGAGGAATTTATACACCCCAAAGTCAAGCAAGAAATTATGAATGTTTTTAATGGAATTGAAACAGAGAGAAACATCGCAGGTCTTATTGCCCCTTCTCTAAACAAAAATATTATTTTTATATCTATTCCACTTCTCTTTGAAACAGGTTTTGAAATACTGTTTGATAAAATTATTTTTGTCCAATGCGATGATGATTTAAGGCTCCAACGTCTTATTAAAAGAAATAATTATACAGAAGAGTATGCAAAAAAACGCATGAACTCTCAACTTCCACAAGAAGATAAAATTAAAAAATCCGACTTTGTTTTAAATAACAATTCTTCAAAAGAAGATTTAAAAGCACAAGTTTTAGAACTTTTAAAAAATTTAGGCTAATATTTGTTGGAAAGCTTTCTTGCTTTGTATAATTCAAATACACTTATCAAGAAGAACATGCCAAAAACTGCTAAATATGATTTGTTTGAGTAAACAACTACGTTGCCGACTTTTTCCGGAGTAAATAAGTTTAGCAAAAATCCCATTGCAGTACCTAAAAAACCAACCATCATAAAGAAACAGAAGTTCATAATGCTAACTGCTGTACCGGACACCATTTTTCTGTTTGTAAGGTGTAGAACAGGTACTAATAAAGATGTTAGGCTTGCATTGCCCGCAAGAATAAAGAATATTAGAGCAATGTATCCTGTTCTTATATTGAATATTAAGCACAAGCATATCATTAATAGGCTTACAAATGTTATAACAGAAGCATTTTTTAAAAACATAACTCTATGGTTGTGGCACATTTTACAAAAGGATGCGTTGATTATATTAAAAATAGCTGCAATGACAGCCATTATTGATAAAACAACAGAAGCTTTTGAAGGTACCATCATACAAAAATCTTCCAAGAACTTTTTACCGATTATGGATTGAATAGCGTATGATATACCGAAATTACAACAAGCAAAACTGAACAAATTTCTATTATGTTTTTTGTGCAGAACTAATCGGAACGGCAATGTTCTTAGTTTCACATTTTCGTTAATTTCAGGAAATTTTATCTTTGTTGAAAGAAGTGCAAATAATATTACGCCGACAGCAACAATCCCACCTATAAAAAGCAAGATTTCTCTCCAATTAATATGCTGCATCATAAATACGAATGGTGCATTTGCTGCAATTCCTCCGCAGTAACCGATACAAAGCATTACAGAAATTGCAATTCCAAAATTCTTGTCGGAAAAAAATTCTCTCAATTCTCTTATTAAACTCAAGTAAAATGTACTACCGCCAAGCCCTACAAGTACTCTTGAAAAATACATTAGTGGTAAGTTCGATGAAATTGGGAATAATAATGCCCCAAGTCCAAGAATCGCACCGCCTGCAAACATTACTCTTAAACCGCCGAATCTATCAACCAGAACTCCAATTACAAGTTGGTTGAACGCATAAATATACATAAATATTGCGCCGAATGCAGTTATATATGGAGCAGTTACGGATAATTCCTGTTGTAAGACATCAAAAACTGCCCCAGGAATTGCTATTCTTTGAAAATTCGCAATAAAATAAAATAGTGCTCCTAATAATATTAGTGTAAACTTAATCCATCCCGACTTTTTCATAACCATTCCAGAATACCGCTAAAAGAAAGGTGTGTCAAATTATTAAGTAGGGTCTATTTCCCTAGAATACTTTCTCCAGAAATTTTTTCGCCTTTAATAACGTACCTTGCTGTTTCTGTTTTCATTAAGTGATTATCAACAAGCGAGTATGATTCAAGACTCAAAGTATTTATCCCGCTAAAGTTATTGTCAGAAAGTCTTAGAGTAATCGTATCTGTAAGCATTTTATTATCGTATGGTGCTTTTTTTGAGAAAACTATCAAATTACCTTCAACCGTTTTTAAAGATACCTCTGCGTTAGCACCTGTGAACGGATTTGATAAAGTTACTTTGTCACCGACTCTTGAAAGAGTCCAGAAATCTATACTCTGGGGCTTAAAAGTACCATAGCTGTTTGAATCTTCTAATTTTGCAATAACTCTCCAACTGCCAAAGAATGCTTTAGGTATATCATTAACAGACACTCCTGCTTTTAGAGTGAATTCTTCTGCAAAAACATTAGTTACAGAAAAAAATGTAAAGAGTAATATAATCAAAGCTCGTTTAAAAATCTTCATAAAAATATTATAACAATAATTTGAAAAAAGTCATCGGTTATTTTAATACTTTTATTTTTATGTTACTCTATTGTTATATTTACACGAGCGAGGGATTAATATGACAGAAACTAAGATGAAAATTGAAGATTTGCCAACTGTTTATGATGCAAAATCTACAGAAGAAAAAATGTATAAATTTTGGGAAGATGGTGGTTATTTTAAAGCTGATGCACATTCTAAAAAGCCGCCTTTCACAATTGTTATTCCGCCGCCAAACGTTACCGGTGTTTTACATATGGGACACGCATTAGACGGAACTTTACAAGATATATTAACTCGTTATCACAGAATGAGCGGTTATGAAGCTTTATGGCTTCCTGGAACAGATCACGCAGGTATTGCAACTCAAGCTGTAGTTGAAAAGCAACTTAGAAAAGAAGGTTTATCCCGTCATGATATTGGTAGAGAAGAATTTCTAAAACGCACTTGGAAATGGGCTAATGAACATAAATCTGCAATTCTAAACCAATTTAGAAGATTAGGTGCTTCTTTTGACCGCTCTAGAGAAAGATTTACTTTTGACGAAGGCTGTTCTGAAGCAGTAAAAGAAGTTTTTGTCACTCTTTATAATAAAGGTTTGATTTACAAAGGTGCATATATTGTAAACTGGTGTCCTCGCTGTCAATCAGCAATTTCTGATATTGAAACTGAATACGAAACAGAAAAAGGACATATGTGGGAAATTTCTTATCCGCTAGTTGGTGAATCAGGTGCAATTATTGTTGCAACAACTCGTCCTGAAACTATGTTTGGTGATGTAGCAATTGCAGTTAATCCATCTGATAAAAAATATTCAGAATTAATCGGCAAAACTGTTATGATTCCGCTTTCAGGACGCCAAATTCCTATTATTGCAGATGAATACGTTGATAAGTCTTTTGGAACAGGTGCAGTTAAAATTACACCTGCTCACGACCCTAACGACTACGAAGTTGGAAAACGTCATAACTTTAAACCGATTTGGGTTCTTGATGAAGAAGGTAAGATGAAGGCTTGTGCAGAAGTTCCACTTGAATACCAAGGACTTGATAGATACGAAGCTCGTAAGAAAATCGTTGATATGCTAAGTTATAATAATTTCTTACTACGTATAAAAGACCACGAACACAATGTTGGTAAATGTCAAAGATGTAATACAACAATTGAACCACTTCTTTCAGAACAATGGTTTGTAAAGATGGCTCCGCTTGCAAAAGAAGCTATTGCTGCAGTTAAAGACGGCAGAATTGAATTTATACCGGAAAGATGGGAAAAGAACTATTTAGGCTGGATGGAAAACATTAGAGATTGGTGTATTTCTCGTCAGTTATGGTGGGGACACCAAATTCCGGCTTATTATCACAAAGTAACAGGTGAAATGGTTGTAGCTAAGGAAAATCCTGATCCGGAAAATTACGTACAAGACAGTGATTGTCTTGATACGTGGTTCTCATCTGGTTTGTGGCCATTCTCAACAATGGGATTCCCTAATGCAGAAACAGATGATTTCAAGAAATTCTATCCAACATCAGTTCTTGTAACAGGTTTTGATATTATTTTCTTCTGGGTAGCTAGAATGATTACTATGGGCTTGGAATTCACAGGCAAAGCTCCATTTTCTAAAGTTTATATCCATGGTCTTATTAGAGATGAAAAAGGTCAAAAAATGTCTAAATCAAAAGGCAACACTATTGATCCAGTTCAAATTATCGACAAATACGGCTGTGATGCTTTGAGATTCACAATGACATCACTTTGTACTTATGGTGGTCAAGATATCAAGGTTTCGGATGAAAGATTTGAATACGGTAGAAATTTTGCTAACAAACTTTGGAATGCTTCAAGATTCGTGCTTATGAACCTTGAAGGAGTTGATAATAAGCCTATTGACAAATCAAAATTAACTCTTGTTGATAAGTGGATTTTGAACCAACTTAATGAAACTGCAAAATTGGTTAATGAAAACATGAAAGAATATAGAATTGGCGAAATTGCTCATACTCTATACGATTTCTTCCGCAGTGAATATTGTGACTGGTACGTTGAAATTGCTAAAATTCAACTTCAAGATCCTGAATTAAAAATGAACACTCAAAGAGTTTTGAGATACGTTCTTGATATGTCATTGAGAATGCTTCATCCTATTATGCCACATATTACCGAACAAGTATGGCAAGGAGTTAAAGGTGTAAGCGGATTCGGTAGTGACGTTGACTCACCGGAAGCTTTAATTATTGCAAAATATCCTGTATTTGAAGAAGGATTAAGCTTCCCTAAAGAAGCAACTGAAATGAAGCTTGTATTTGATACAATTACTTCTTTAAGAAACGTAAGACAAAGCTTCAATATCCCAACATCAGCTACAGTTGATGTTGAAATTAGAGCTGATAAAGCTGAAAAAGATATTTTTGCAGAAATTGAACCATATATTCATAGATTAGCGAAAGTTAACAACATAAGTTATGCCCAAATGGATGCTCTGGTTCCTCCAAAATCTGCAACTGCTGTTGTATCTGCTTCAAAATTAATTGTTCCGCTTGCAGATTTAATTGACTTAGAAGCAGAAATCAAACGCCAAGAGAAAAAATTGGACAAGTTAACAAACGAAAAGAATTCTCTTGAAGGCAGAATGAAGAATGAGAAATTTGTAGCAAATGCTCCAAAAGAACTCGTTGAACAAACAAATGCAAGAATTGCGGAAATTTCTGCTCAACAAAAAGTTATTGAAGATTTGATTGAATCTTTAAGATAGTTTGTAAAGATGTAAGATAGAGGTATAGTTATAACGACTATGCCTCTTTAATTTTGTCTAAATAGTCTTGATTATTTTCCAAAGTATCTTTGCTTGCTACAATTGAGTATATTGGCGGATTTTTGAATATTTTTTCCGCATAATTCAAAACATCTTCTTTTGTAATTTTATCAATTTCATCATAAAGTTGATTAGAATAAGTTATTCCATATTTAGAATTCAAACCTAAATCAAGTGTATTCAATTTTGCTTCTGTTCCTTCCATTTGGAGCAGATTAGCTTTTAAACTCAATTTTGCATTTTCTAAATCTTGTTCAGTAAACTTGCCTGACTTTAATTCGTTAATCTGATTTTTAAAGCCATCAATTGATTTTTGAACATTCTCATAAGAAATTTCACCAATATCTTTATTATCTGTCGTAGTTAATATATTACAAGAAATTTCGCCTAAATCACCGTTTTTTTCTATATTTGAGTAAACAGAGTATGCTAAATGTTCTTTTTCTCTTAAGACATTAAATAAACCAATGCTGGAATTTGTTAGAATAGAATTTGTAAGTTCCCCTAAAACGGAATCCTTAATTGAGTCTTCACGTTTAAACTTGTGAACCATCATTATATCAGCTTGTGAATTGTTGTTTGCTTTACTCAAAACAATAGGCTTACTGTTTGGATTATAAACTTTTGCTATTTCAATATTATTTGGTTTAACTGTATTTAGTTCCTCGGAAAACTTTATAACTTCTGTTTCTATTTCCGGATGCTCTGCCGGAATATTTGCAGTAATCACACCTCTAGAGTTATCTAAAAAGTATTGTTGACATTCTTGTATATCAGCAATAGTTATATTGTCTAAATTATTCAGGACTTCTGTATCAGAAAATTCATATGGGTTATTTTTCGCATCAGCATTCAAATACAATCCATATGCACTATCTTGTTTTCTTGTGATAAAATCTCTAATTTTCTCTTTTGCTTTATTGAGATTTTCTTCCGTAAGTCTTGGCGCATAAAGAAGTTGTTTTAGGTTCTCATAAGCCAATTGTCTGCCTTCATATCCGGCGTTAGAAGTTAAAACTAAACTTGTCGGTGTAACGCTGCCGTTAATACTTAAATTATTCTTTTCTTTGAATCTGCTGAACTCGTTTTCATCTTTGTTTGCGGTTCCCATTCCAAGCATCATGCCAAAAACTTCAACAACACCGGCTTTTTTATTGTATGGTTTATTTAATTGTAAATTCAATTTGTACTGAATATTATTATTTTTGGTTTTGCATAATCCTAAATCGTAATTATTATCTAATTTGTATTCTTTAATATTATTTGTATTTATAGGTTTGCGTTTTGTTTTTCCTTTAAAAGACGGCTCATTTGCTTGTTGAGGATGTACAAGAGTTATAGCTGTCTTATTTAGGTCAAAGTATTTTTTTACACCATCTTGAACATCTTCAGGTGTAATACTTGCTAATATGTTATTATAATTTGAAATGTAGTCTAAACTTTGGTTCAGAACTGCGTTGCCCACTATGTTATTAACGTCAGATGAAAATTCCATTGTATTTTCTTTGGCTTTTAATATTCGTTGTTTAATTTCGTTCAAAACTTCTGTATCAGGTTCTTTAGCTGAAGAAATTGTATCAAAAATTGTGCGTAAAACTTTTTCGGAATTGTTATCAGCTGTGTTGCAAGCAATATAAGCCATGTTTGGTTCGTATAAATTTGTGCTGATTTTTTCGCTATCAATGTATGGATGCGTATTATATTGCTTCAAATTTTGTCTTAATCCTACAGAATATGACATCAAATAAGCCTTTGCAACATCAAAGATAACTTTTTCCCTTGCATTATTGCTTCTAGGGCCGGCAAACCCAAGGATTATTTCTGTAGATTTTGCTTTATCATTAATAAAATCTTTTCTTATTGTTTTTTTTATAGGGCTTAATTTTTCGACAAACTTACCGCCCTGTGGCTTTTTGTTAGATGTAAAATTCTTTGAAACAAGCTTTATAACTTCTTCCGGATTAACATCACCGGTTACAACGATATTCATATTATCAGGCGTATAATACTTGTTGTAGTAATCGACTACATCTTTTCTTGTTAAATTTTTGATATGCTTGACGCTGCCACCTACAAGCTCATCTGCAGGATTTTTGATATTAAATAACGTTCTAACGGTCTGATCCATCGCAATTGTTTGTGGGTCATCAAGTATCATATTTATTTCAGAGCAAACCGGATGTTTCTCTTTTGCAATCATATCATCAGATAGCTTTAAGTCTTCTCCCATAGCAGCAATAATCTTGATTTGTTTCTCTAAATCATTATCTCCAAGTTGTGGAGTCGAATTCACATAATCAGTTATTGCATAATTTGTGCTTGCATTTGCCCAACCACCAAGTTCATCAATCTTTTTGAAGGAATCACCAACTTCTAGTTTCTCATGCCCGTTTTCACCATTTGTGCCATTAAAAGCCATGTGCTCCAAAAAATGGCTAATTCCTTTTATATCGCCGGTTTCGTTCATGGAACCTACATTAACGTAACTTTTTACAACCGCTGGAGAATTTTCCATTGGTACAACTGATACTCTATATCCGTTAGCAAGTTTGTATTGGTGTATCTTTAACCCGTTATCTAATTCTACAGTTGGTAATTTCGTGTATTGTTGCGGTAATTTCACTCCAAAATCCGGAGTTATACCGGATAACTCACGAATTTGCGGGTAAGTGACACTAGATTGAACATCATTTTTAGTGTCAGTTTTACCCTTAAAAAATATGCTTTGAATATTACCAACTTTCATAACCATACATTATATATAAAACAATAAATTTCATGAAATTGCCATAATGTAAAGAAAAGTTGCATTTTGCAAAAACAAAGAGGCTTGCTGGAGCAAGCCTCTTTGTTTTTTATATAAATTATTATTCTTCAAATTGTTCAGCAATCTCAAATGGTTGTTCAGCCAATTTTAAAGTTTCTCTATCAATAATACCTCTTTTTAATTCAGTAAAAGAAGCTTTTTGAGAGTTGAATTTCTTTTTCAAGAATTCATAAGCAACTTTAGGGTCACATTTTGTTCCGCAAGTAAACAAATCAACTGCGGCATAGCCTAATTCCGGCCAAGTATGAATTGCTAAGTGGCTTTCTGAAATAATTACCACACCGCTAACACCATATGGATTAAACATATGAAAGCACTTTTGAACGATTGTCGCACCGCACTCAAGAGCAGCTTCTATCATGTACTTTTCTACTTTATCATTACTATTTAATATATTTGGATCACATTCAAAAAATTCTGCAAGAACGTGTTGTCCTAAGTTTACTCTGTCCAAGTTTTGTTTTTCTAGCTCGTCAAGTGAAGATGATACAATTGTCAATTCATGTGCCTCCTTTTCCAAAGATGCTATTCGCATCAATTAATAATTTTTACTAACTTTTATATATTACTATAAAAAACAAAAAATTTGTATATTTTACACTTTTTCTTGAATTGTGTAACAAATTGTTACAAAATAATTCAAAATAATGAATTCTAATCGTCATTCTCAAAATCTAAAAAGTATGCTATTATATAGCTATGCAGCGCAAAACATATCTCAATGGAAGTATAAAAAACGGGAATATTATGAGGTGGCCGGTTAATAATTTGACCGTTTATATTGCCCCTATGAAATTTTATTCAAAACCCGGAGAAGACGCAAAATATAGAAAAATGGTAATGGATGCTTTTTCTATGTGGTCTGCTGCTACCGGTGGAAAATTAAGATTCCGTATAACCAGTGTTTTGTTAGAATCTAATATTAATGTAGATTGGAAGCGTGTTGACAGGCAGGCTCTCGGTCATTGTTATTTCAGTTGGGATCCACAAGGCAGACTTTATGGTGCAGAAGTTTCTATTGGACTTACAGATGGTAGAATTCACCAAAAATACGATAGTGACATAGAAGTTTATCACACGATTTTACATGAAGTCGGTCATGCGCTTGGTTTAAATCATAGTCCATACAAAGAGGATATTATGTATACTCCACACCAATATGGAGTTGCAACTTTGTCTGAAAATGATAAATATTCTATCAACTGGCTTTATCGTATGACTTCTGGAGCTTCCGTAAAACAATTTGCTGCAAAGTATGGAATATCTACTTCTACAGATATAGATTCTGTTATAAGAAAGATTGATGCTAAAAATGAATCAAATAAAGAGCCGGAAAAAATGCAGCTCGGAACAAGACGTGATTTATTGGAAGAATCAACAAATATTGGTGATTTGAAAAAATACAATATGATGCTCCAAAATATTTCGCTTTCCAATAATGTAAAAAATTATTTGAACAATAATAGAAAAAAATAATTTTTATTAGAAAAATTTTTAAAAATAGGTTTTAGTATAAATATTAGTGTGTTATTTAGGAAAAATTAAAAAGGTCAGTAGTGTATGTATTATAAAGAAAATCAGGAAAGTCTAGAAGAAGATTTGTCAAATCCTCTAAGTTTAAAAACTAATCTTACGAGTGTAACAACTTTGACAGATTATAGCTATAGCCAAATTCTAGTTAAACCAAAATTTGATAAAGATGCTGCGACGATTTTGAACCGAGTACAAAATCTACAGCAACTTTTACCCCAAAAACTTGATATGCCATATTCTTTTAAAATTGTTAATATAAATGGCGAACGTATCTTTAATGTGGATAAAACTTTAAATTGTATAAAAGAATACGGTTCAGATTTTATCAGAGAATATTATCCGGCAAAAGACAATGAAGAAATAGTTTCTAAAATAATAGAAAGAGATAAAGCTACAGGAAATATTATTTCTAAGCTGGAACGTACTATTAAAGATGATGGTTATATAAAAACCAATATAATTATTTTTGATGAAAATATTAATAATAAATATATTATGTTCCAGATAGAAGAAGACTTTTCTATAAGCAGTATAACAGAAATTTTTGATAACGGGAAACAATTCAAAACGCTTTTTAGAAATCTTAAAACACTAGAGCCGGAACGTTATGCCGAATCTGCAGAATTAAAAAATAAAGGATTTATAATAATTAATTGTTTACTTAAATCCGCAAATGAAATAGAATATATGAAAATTAATACAGCAGAAAAAGATATTTTTATTGAGTATAAAGATAATCAAAAAATAATTGATGTAAGAAGAAAGGTTGAATTCTAAAGAGTTTTGTAAGACGCTTGCAGAAATAACGCTATTATTCTATATACTTGCCGTCAAACAAGTCCAGAATCATTTTTTCTTGGTCTGTTTCGTTTCGCTTAATTTCTTTTTCTTGAGCATCAGAACTTTCTTCTGTAACAACCGGTTGAATATTATTATTTACGGAAGACGAAGGTTTATTTTCAACCATTTTAGACTCTTGTATCTTTTGTGGTGCCACCTTAGGTGTTTCTTGTACCGGTTTTGGCGGAGTCGGTAAATTAATCGTTAAGTTTTTTTTTTGAGAAGCTGTTATTTCACTATCACCAGCCATTGGAAGTCTTATTATAACTTTAACGTCATTATTAAACATTATATTGGCGGCATCTGTTAACATTTGTTTCTTATTTGTGTCATTTATTTGAGAAACTAATTTATCATTCTTAAATGTAATAATAACTTCATCAGGAGCAATTTTTACCGGTGTTGCCAAATGCAAAAGTGCTTTTGTTGCAGGACTCTTGATATTCATCAATAAAGCTTCCCACAAGCTTGTGATATCATTACCATCCGGTTTTCTATTAACAGGAGGTGGCGTAAATTCTTGTGGCGGTTCTTGTGCAGCAGTTTTTTGTGCAACATGCTCTACCGGCGGTACCGGAGCCGGCCTTGTTACTGGTTGTGCAGGTTCAGGTCTTTGTTGTTGTACGACTTGTTGAGGCGCAGCTTGTATAATTTGTGGTCTTTGTGGAATTACAGAAACAGAACCGCTTTCAAGAGCTTTAACTCGATTTTGTAAATCTAAAAGAGTTGAATTCTCAGTCATATTTGCTAAATCAATCATCCCAACTTCTAGCCACAAATGTTGATTAGATGCAAGTTTAACCTCTTTTATGTAATACGTAATTCTTTCTAGCAAAAATACGATTTGTTGAGTTTCCAACTTATCTTTTTGCTTAGAAATTTCTTCAATTTGAGGCTCATTCAAGCCAGTTAATTCTGATAACAACTCTTTTCTGCAATTTTTTACAATTAACAAGTTCTTGAAGTATTCAGAAAGGTTTGTCAAAATTTGCAACGGCTCATTACCGGAATTATAAATATCGTTTAGTATCTCAATTGCTTCGTTTGGTGATGATGCAATGATTTTATCAGATAATTTATGTAAAATATCAAAAGAAATTCTACCCAATACAGCATTAACATCTTCTGATGTTACTTGTTTTGAAACGCCAAGCAAACTCAATTGGTCAAGAAGTGAAATACTATCTCTCATACCGCCGGCAGAATTCTTTGCTATTGTAAACAAAGCATCATCAGAAATATTAATTTTTTCTTCATCAGATATATATCTCAAATGTTTAACTATATCTTCTGTCGTAATTCTTCTGAAATCAAATCTTTGACAACGACTCTTAATGGTGTCCAAAACTTTGTGAACTTCTGTTGTCGCAAGAATAAAAATAACATTTTCCGGTGGTTCTTCTAACGTTTTAAGTAAAGCATTAAAAGCGTGGTTTGTAAGCATGTGAACTTCATCTATAATATAGATTTTATATCTGCCATTAACAGGAACATACTGTATTTTTTCTAAAATGCTTTGCGTATCTTCAACTTTTCTATTACTTGCAGCATCAATTTCAATTACGTCAATAGGAACAGAATTCGTAATATCACGGCAGCTTTCACATTCACCACAAGGATGAATAGTTGGACCATTTTTGCAATTCAAAGATTTTGCAAGAATTCTTGCGGTAGATGTTTTTCCTGTTCCACGTGGACCTGTGAAAAGAAACGCATGTGCAATTTTACCAAGCTCTATAGCGCTTGTTAAGGTCTTTTTGATATGCTCTTGACCTACAAGCTTATCCAGCGTTTGCGGACGATATTTTCTATATAATGGTACATAATTCCCGCTCATAAGAATAGTTTATCACAAAGATATACTAGTTTAAATTTTTCAATCATTATATCGGATATATTTTTTAGCCTTGGAATCAAATGTAAATATTTTGTATCCTTTTGCATTAATAACAAATTTTATGGAATTATGCACATCTGTTCTTAAAATTCGTGTATCTTTCAAAACTTCCAACGTATAAATGGTCGGATGTCCAAATTTATTTTCTCCAACTGAAATTAATGAAATCTTTGGACTCAAATCTTTTACTAAATGTTTATTTATGACTCCATTTGCACCATGGTGTCCAACCTTTAATACAGTAATTGGCCTTGGAATATTACATTTAATTCCTTCCAATGTATCAATCCCAGCATCACCGGTAAAAAGCATACTGAAACTTTTGTAAGTAAGTAAAGTTTGAATAGAATTCTCATTATCATCAACACCTTGAGATTTTGGCATGTAGTTTTTAATAACTAGCCCATCTTTATTCATAACCTCTTGATTGTCTTGGGCTAAAATCAGTTTAACATTTTGTTCTTGCGTAGTTTTATAAATTTCTTTGGCTTGCTTCGATTTATGTACCAAATCATTTACATAAATTTTATCAACCTTAATTCCATTCATCAAATCAACAGCGCCGCCGCAGTGGTCATTGTCAAAATGGGTTACAATAATTGTGTCAATTTCTTTAATTCCTCTATCAAGCAAATATTTCAAAATCAGTATTTCAGCAACCGATTTTCCACCATTATATCCGGCTTTTGCCGTATCAATAATCAAATATTTATTATCTGGAGTTTTTATAAAGAAAGAATCCGCATTCCCGACATCAAATGCCGTAATTTCAAGGTTTTTATTAGGGAAAGAAATAAAAGTTAATGCCAAAACAACAAATAATGATGGTAAAATTATTTTAAGAATTCGACCATATTTTTCTCTAACATCTTTATTCGCCAAAGCTGTAAGTGTTAATAAAATTGAATAATACAACATAATTTGCAATATGCTCGGATGGCTTGTCTGAAGAGTAGAGTGCGGAAGATTACCCCAAAAGTCAGAGATATTAACCAAAATTGATATTAGCGGATTCAATACAAAATCAAAAATTCTGCATATGATTTGAGGTGTAATTGGTGCTATAAGTGAACTGATAAAACCGCCAAAACTTATAACAGAAAGTATTGGAACGCTCATAATATTTGCAAATACAGAATACAAACTTATATTGTTAAAATAGAATACTTGAATAGGAATTACCCACAATTGTGCAATGATTGGTATACTTACTGTCCCCACTATATAATCAAGAAATCTGTTTTTGAATTTCATTAAATGCGGTGTCATAACAAGTAAGCCAAAAGTTACAACAAAAGAAAGTTGAAAGCCGACATCATTTATATACATCGGATTGTATAAAAGCATTAAAAATGCAACAAATGCCAACAAAGAAATGCTATGTGCATCCCTATCAATCAATTTTCCAAGAAGTACAAACACTAACATAAAAGTAGCTCTAATTACAGAAGCGCCGAGTCCGGTCATTAGAGAATAAATAAGTATCATAACAATGCCAATTGAAATATTGACTTTATAGTTTACTCGCAAAAGTTTTAGGAAGAAAAAGAAAAATGAAAATATAAATGCAACATTCATGCCGGAAGCTGCAAGAATATGCAAAAGACCGGAATTAATAAAAGACTGTTTAATATTTTCCGGTGGTGAAACTGCATCATCTCCAAACACAATACCACCCAATATTTCTAAATTAGGGCTGGCTAAGTAATTGGAATGTATAGAAATAATCTTTTCTCTATAATCATTTATCCACTGTAAACATTTTTCTTTACGTGTTAATTCAATATTCAATTTCTGAGGTTTAACCCCCTGTTTCCCATAAAATACAGAATAAACATCAAAATTCCGTAAGTAATTTCCATAATCAAATTGTGACGGATTACCAGCCTTAAACGGAACTGCCAGTCGCCCAGTTATTTTATAGTAATCATATATTTTTAACTTTTCATCCGCACTAATACTAACCAAAACTTTCTCATCATCAAAAGTCTTAATCATATCGTCATACTCAATCTGGTTGACCTTAAAGAAAAAGCTTTGCTTATCTGCCCTCTTTGATTGCGGAATAGAGAGAATTTGACCGGAAATAGTTGAATTAACCGGTGCAATATTCAGCAATTCATCTGTAATTTTTAGCCTGAATTGCGTATTTGCAATTCCCAAATAAAATATAACCGCCCAAATTAACACATGCTTGAGCCTGAAAAGATTTGTCACAAGTAAGATTGTTAAAACAACAGTAACAAAAGTCGAAAAAGCAAAAGAATGTCCACTTAAAACCGAAAACAAAGCAAGTATATAAAACGTAACTGATATCAGCATCAAAGCGTTTTTATTCTGTGATATTACTGCGCATACATCCTTAATCATAAAACAATTCTACCACAAGTGTGCTATAAAAAGATGATTAGAGGCTCAGATGCGAAGATGCGTAGAAATTTATTCAAGTATGGCGCTTACCCTCTCCTAGCAGGAGAGGGTAAGGGTGAGGTAGAAAAAAGCAAAAGTCACTTATGAATGTGGGTGACAAGAGGAGCTTATAGGACAATCTAATCCTTAAAACAGAATTACCATTACGTTTCTTCTCTTAACAACAAAATTGCTGAATTGATTTCTTCCAACAAATATTGGAGTTGTTGTTGGATATTTTCTGGGTTATAAACCGAGCCGCTAGAAGAATAAGCAAGATATCTTTGATAAGTCACAGCTTCACGTCTTAAAGTAGAAATAGATTTCACATATCTGTTAACTTCTTGTAATTTCCTGAATGATTCAAAATAGCTTTCAGGTTTCCCGTCGTATTTTTGTGCCAGATTATCAATATTCAAAGTTAAAAGGTTTGCCTTTGTTATAAATAGCTGCAAGCTTTCATTATCATCTATACAATCCGCAAGTTTTTCCAACATAGGAATAATTTCATTTGCATCATTCACATATTGTGATGTTTTATCCTTTTTCTGAATAATATTAATAAACGCCGGATTATCCTTCGGTACAGGTTTTAAATCCGCAGGATTGTTAAATCCCTCTTGTGATTCAAAAATAGGTGTTGTAACCTTAGTCTTTGATTTCTCTATCTTATCGCCCAAATTAGGCAAAGCCCCTGCATAACCTTTACCCTGTAATTCCTTCTCCAGCTGCGGATCTTTTTTCTTCCAGAAAAAAGCCTGTGACGGTAGTGCAAAGCTCAATACCATTAAACAAATTATTATCTTCTTCATATCTATATTATAATGATTTATTCTAAAAAGGCAAAACTTACTTTTTCTTTACTAAAAAGTGCTACGCACGTAGACACAACAGTCAGCTACTTGGTGGAAACTACAAGATTATATCGCAACTACCTGCTCCGCCTCATTGGTGATACTACAAGATTAATTTTATAAAAAATCAAGCAAAAAGAAAAGAACATATTGTCGGCTGCTTGGTGAAAACTACCAATTTATATAATAACTACCTGCTCCGCCTCAAAGTAAGACTACCGGCTTGGCGCATTCCCTCTCCTCGGGGGAGGTACAGACTCTTTTTAAACTTAATTCTCGCCCGCAACATCTATTGAGCGGGAGAGATGTCACGTTAGTGACAGAGAGGGAAGGGTGGGGACTAGCGGATTTTCGGTAGGGCGACGTCGAGCGTAAGCGAGCTAGCCCGTAAGAGCAAATAACATGAAAATAACAATTAAAATCCGTTAGGATTTGTTGTTATTGGAATGTTATGCTCTCCCGAATAATCCAAGACAGGGCAGGGGTGAGGTAGAAGCTCCGCACGTAGACACTTCATTCGGTTACTTTTATAACCTCCCTACAAACTACCTAGCTGTAGAATATCTTTTTTTATCACTTTTCAATACTCTTTTTAGAGAAGGAGAGTATTATGTGTGAAATTGAAGACATTAAAGCTAGACAAATATTAGATTCCAGAGGCAATCCAACTGTTGAAGTTGATGTTAAACTTATAGATGGAGCTTTTGGACGAGCGTCTGTCCCATCAGGAGCTTCTACAGGAAGTTATGAAGCGAAAGAGCTTAGAGATAATATTAAAACAGAATATTTAGGCAAAGGTGTACTAAGAGCCGTTGATAACGTCAATTCTGTAATTACTCCAAACCTACTCGGTGAAGAGGTTTTTGACCAGCATCTTATAGATAGTTTGATGATGGAAATGGATGGTAGTTTTAACAAATCAACACTGGGTGCAAATGCAATTCTTGCCGTATCTTTAGCTTGTGCAAGAGCAGCTGCCAATTCTTTAGAGATTCCACTTTATCGATATTTAGGCGGAATTAATTCAAGAGTCTTACCAACACCAATGATGAATATTCTAAATGGTGGGGCGCATGCGAATAACAAACTGGATTTTCAAGAATTTATGATAACTCCGGTCGGAATGTCTTGCTATAGTGAAGCTCTTAGAGCCGGCTCAGAAATATTTCATACCCTAAAAATAATTTTGAATGAAAAAGGCTTATCGACTACAGTTGGTGATGAAGGCGGTTTTGCGCCAAATATTGATTCTACACGTGAAGCCATAGAGGTTATTATTTCTGCAATCGAAAAAGCGGGATATAACACTAATAATATTAAGCTTTGTCTAGATGTAGCGGCTTCTGAATTATATGAAGAAGGCGAATGCTCTGGAGGAGTTTGTTCATTAAGTAAGTACTTTTTAAAAGGAGAAAATAAAAAACTAACTTCTGAAGAAATGGTCGAATACTTAGCAGAATTGGTAAGGGATTATCCGATAATTTCTATAGAAGATGGTTTAGCACAAGATGACTGGCTCGGTTGGCAAAATTTAACAGAAAAACTTGGGAATAAATGTCAGTTAGTTGGTGACGATTTATTTGTTACAAATACTTGCAGGCTCAAAGAAGGTTTAGAAAAAAGAGTTGCTAATTCTATTCTAATCAAGCCTAATCAAATCGGAACGCTTACAGAAACAATGAACGCTATACTTATGGCAAGGGAAAACGGTTACACTGCAGTTATTTCTCATCGTTCAGGAGAAACAGAAGACAGTTTTATTGCAGACTTAGCTGTCGCAACAAATAGTGGGTTAATAAAAACAGGTTCTCTTTCAAGGACAGATCGTATGGCAAAATATAACCAGTTACTAAGAATTGAAGAGGAGCTTGGTGATAGTGCCCAATATTTAGGAATAAAAGCTTATGCTAAACAATAAAAAAATATGCGGTGTGTATTGTATGCACCGCATATTTTTTATAATTCTCTTCGACCTTCGATTGCTCGTGCTAGAGTAACTTCGTCTGCGTACTCTAAATCGGCACCAACCGGTAAGCCAAACGCAATCCTTGATATCTTTATGCCAAAAGGTTTAATCAATTTTGTTAAATATAGGCTAGTCGCTTCACCTTCAACAGAAGGGGATAACGCAAGTATAACTTCTTGAACTTCTTCATTAGTAAGTCTTGAAAGTAGTTCTTTTATCCTTATATCCTCTGCTCCAATTCCATCCATAGGAGAAATTAGACCTTGTAATACGTGATACAATCCCCTGTATTCATTCGTTTTTTCAATTGCAATAAGGTCTTTAGTTTCAGCTACGACACAAATTACAGACCTGTTTCTATTTGTAGATGAGCATATTTCACAAGGGCTTTGAGTAGATATATTAAAACAAATATCGCAAGTTTTAGAACTTTTTTTAGCCTCTAATATCGCATTTGCAAACTTTTCAACTTCACTCAACGGCATTTTTAGGACTTGAAAAGCCATACGTTGTGCTGATTTTGGTCCAACGGATGGAAATTTCTGAAATTGTTCTATTAATGTTGCTATGGATTTTGGATAAATCATTGTTTAAGTCCTTAAGTCGATAAGTAGTTAAGTCGTTAGGTTCTTTAATAGAACTTAACGACTTAATAACGATATTTTATTAATTAAATTAAAACAACCCTGGAATGCTGATTCCACCGGTTACAGCTTTCATTTTTTCTTCCATAACCTTGATTGCTTTACCAGAAGTTTGGTTAATTGCAGCTGTAATAATATCTTCTAACATTTCAATTGTATCATCAGAAACTGAAGAAGGGTTTTCCGGATTAATAGCTTCTGGAGAAAGTTTGATTGATTTGAATAAACCTTTACCGTCGCATATAACTTTTACAGCACCATTTGCTGCTTCGCCTGAAATATCCATTTTATTAAGTTCATCTTGAGTTTCTTTCAATCTTTTTTGAATATTTTGTGCTTGTTTCATCATATTCATCATGTTCATCATAGTTGATTTCCTCCTACCTATATGTACTAATCACACTGCATAACCTTAATCACAATTGTTATGCTTCCCCATTATTAAATTTGCTCTTCAATTTTTGCCATCAAATCATCATCAATATCAAAGTTAGCGTAAACATTCTGAACATCATCGTGTTCTTCTAATTTACCTAACAAACGCATAATGTTGATTGCTGTTTTCTCATCAGTGACTTCAATTGTGTTTTGCGGAACACGAGTAAACTCTGCTGTTGTAGAATTGAAACCTTCCTTTTCCAAACCTTCTGTAATTGTTTGAAGATTCTCAAAAGATGTATAAACCTTGTATTCATCATCTTCTTCTACGATATCTTCAGCATCAAGGTTTATTGCTGCTTCAAAAAGCTTTTCGTAATCTACATCGTCTTTATTGAACGTAATGCAGCCTTTTTTATCAAACATCCAACCTACACAACCTGTTTCACCCAAGTTTCCGTTGAATTTTGTAAAATAACTTCTGATATCACCGGCTGTTCTATTTTTGTTATCTGTCATTGCTTCGATAACAACTGCAACACCACCTGCTGCGTATCCTTCATAGGTCATTTCATCATAGTTTTCACTATTACCGGCACCGGCACCTTTTTCAATGGCTCTTTTAATGTTGTCATTAGGAAGCCCTGCTGCTTTAGCTTTTTCAATCGCTGTTCTAAGTCTAAAGTTACCTGCAGGATCCGGTCCGCCAAGTTTTGATGCAACAATCAATTCTCTGGAAAATTTTTGGAATTCTGCTGCTCTTAATGAATCTGTTTTAGCTTTTTTATGTTTAATCGTTGACCATTTTGAGTGTCCGCTCATAATATCCCCTTTATAAATACTGTTTACTGCTTTTCAATAATACATTAAAGGGATTTAGAAGGCAAGGGGGTAAAGTAAATACAAGAACAAAAGTCCATCACTTTTTTATAAAAAATGACGGACTTTTTTATATATAGTTAAAATTTATTCTTAAGGTCTTATTAAGAACTTAATAGCATTACCCGCAATATGTTGTTCCATTGCGTATTGAACCTTATCAAGCGGTAATTCTGCTGTTATAAGTTTTTCGACTTCAACATCTCCGGTTGAAATCAAATCAAGAGCCTGCCTAAAATATTTAGGTGTATGATGGAACACGCTCATAAGTCGAATGTCGCCATAGTGCATTTTTGTAGTATCAAATGTAACTTTTGAACCGGATTTACATCCGCCAAAGAAATGTACTGTACCACCAGGGCGAACGCAGGAGAACACAAGTTCCCAAATCTCCGGCATACCAACACATTCTATAGCAACATCCAGACCACGTTTTTCATCAGAAAAATCTCTGAATATAACTTCCGGATTAGAATACTTTTTCAAATCTACAATTTCATCAGCATGAGCAAATTCTTCTGCAAGTTTCAGCTTTATTGGATTTCTACCTGCAACAATTACTCTTGCACCTTTAAGTTTACATAGTCTTGCAAACATCAAACCGATAGGTCCAATACCTATAATACCAACAGTTTGTCCTGCTTGAATATTTGTTCTTTCCACTCCATGTACAACATTTGCTAATGGTTCAGAAAATGCAGCTTTTTCAAATGGCAAGCTTGGCGGTAAAAGAAGTGTATTTTTTCTTACAATTCTTTCCGGAACTACGATATATTCAGCGTAAGCACCATTTAATAAATCCAAGTTTTCGCAAAGATTATATTCGCCACGCTTGCAGTAGAAACAATCTCCGCAAGGTGCTGAATTTGCACAAACAACTCTATCACCGACTTTAACATTTTTAACATCATCGGCAACTTTTTCCACAACTCCGGAAAATTCATGACCAAAACCGGATGGAATATTTTTGATTAAAACAGGATGACCTCTTCTAAAAGTTTTTACATCTGTACCGCAAGTCAAAGCGGCTTTTATTTTAACGAGAATTTCTCCTTTTTCCAAAGGCTTAATTCTTGTTTCTTCATATCTTATATCTTGTGGTCCGTAAAAAAGAACTGCTTTCATTTATTATTTAATACCTTTTAAAACTGTTTCTGTGATATCATCTCCACCCCAAATTACGGTAGATTTTGGTATAACCATAGTGTAACCTAATTCCGTTGCCTTTTTGCCAATTTGAGCCGTTATATTAGCATCTGCAGCTTTTAATTTTGTTGTGTAATCTTTTATATTAGCTTCTCTTTTTGTTTTAAGCTGTTTTTCGTAAGATTCTGCCAAAGATTTCTTTTTGTTAATATCTGTTTGCTTGTTAACATCTTCTTGTGCTTTCTTAATAAAAGCTGCTAACTCTTTGTTTTTAGCTTCTTGAGAAGCCTTGAGAGCTTTTACTTGTGCAGATGCTGATACAACTTTTTGAATATCAACTACTGCAATCTTTTGAGGTTCAGGTACTGCAAAAGCAACAGAAGATAACATCATAGATGATACTGCCAATATTGATAAAATCTTTTTCATCTTAACTCCTTTGTCTATTGTTTATAAAAAACAAAATTATTGATAAAATTATTATACCTACGGATACAAATATTGCAACCGGCTGACCAAGAACATATTTTACGCTATCAATTCTGAACGACTCTACAATAATTCTCACAATTGAATATAATACCAAATATAATAAAACTAAATTCCCATCTTTTTTTATTTTATTATTTTTTGCCATCAAAAACAAAATCACAAAGATTACAACATCCAAAATACTCTCGTACAAGAACGTAGGATGGAAAAATAAATCATTCTGATAAGGTATTGGTCTATATTGAGGTGCAATATACAACTTCCAAGGCAAATTGGTTGGAGCTCCAAAAGCTTCTGAATTAAAGAAATTTCCCCATCTTCCAATTGCTTGCGCTAGTGGAAGTCCTACGGCTACTGTATCAAAAAGCTTTTTAATATTCAGTTTATGACGTCTTGCAAAAAGCCATAAGCCGAAAGCTCCGCCGATTATTGCGCCATGGATTGATATTCCGCCATGTCTTATTGCAATAATCTCTGTCGGAAATCTCAAATAAAAGTCATAATTCAATGCACAATAGTAAATTCGAGCACCAAGAATACCGAATATAATCAAGTAGGGCGCTAAGTCTACAATGGTTTCTTTTTTTAAACCAAAATATTGCGAACCAATCCAATCTGAAACTAAAACCCCGATGGATATAGCGACTGCCATTATTATTCCATAATAATATATGTTTACACCACATATGGTGCACAAAATTTGTGATGGGGATTCAAACATTATTCTGCAACCTTTTGAGCGTCATTGGTAAAATAAGAGTTGATTTCTGCAATCAAACTTTCTACCGCTTCTTTGTCTTTTGCATCAGGATTCATAGAATAGTATTTTTTAAGATTATCTAAAGCTTGTTTCTTCAACTCTTCTACTTTAGCTTTATCTTCTGCTGAAATCTCTTTTTGCGCATCATCAGCTTTATTTATTTCTGCATTACGTTCAGCGTCAGAAACTTCATCGCTATCATGGTCTAAAATCTCGTCAGCAAAACTGTTTTGTGCAATTCCCAAGGAATAATAGAAATCTGCAAAATCTGCTTTAACTTTTATGCCGCCTTCTAAAGCTTCGATTGCCTTATCATATTTTTGAGCATTTATAGCCGCAATTCCAAGATTATAATATGTTTCATACATAGTTGAATCCAAGTCTAAACTAGCTTGAAGTCTGTTCATAGCGGACTCATAATCACCTTTTTGCATATATTCGGCAGCTTTATTATTAAGTTCTTGAACTGCCATATTATTTATACAAGCCGTTGAAATAACTGCAACAATAAGTACAGATACTATCATTAAAGCTTTTTTCATATCAACAAATTCCCTCTACTCAAATTATTTAATGGTATTTTAATACATCTTAATAATTTTATCAAGTTTGTAACAATTTTTCATTCATAAGTATGAAATAAAAGAATGTTTCAGAAGTGATATGTGTAAATAGACATAGAATCTTGTTTGAATTATACTGAATTCTAAAGAGGTAAATAATTATGAAAGACATGTTAGATAAAATTGTTCAGATAGAGAAAAAGTATGTAGAACTAGGTGAAACACTATCTGACCCTAATGTAATTGCTGATTATAACAAGTTTAGAGATTTATCTAAACAAAGAAAATCAATGGAAGAAACTGTTGAATTATATTATGCGTGGAAAAAAGCTACGGATGCTATAGCCGAAGCTAAGCAAATGATTTTTGAAGAAAAAGATGAAGAAATGAAACAATTCTTGAAAGCAGAAATGGAAGAAAATGAAAAGAAAATTCCTGAGTACGAAGAAAGAATGAAAATTCTTCTATTACCTCGTGACCCGATGGATGATAAAGATATTATGTTAGAAATCCGTGGTGGCGCAGGTGGTGACGAAGCTAACATTTTTGCCGGCGACTTGATGAGAATGTACATGAGATATGCTGATAAAATGGGATGGCAAACTCAGATTTTAAGTAAAACTGACTGCGAAGCAGGTGGTGTGAGCGAAGTTATTATTTCAATGAAAGGTGATAGTATTTATTCTAAACTTAAATACGAATCAGGGGTGCACAGAGTTCAAAGAGTTCCTGCAACAGAATCTCAAGGACGTGTTCATACTTCTACAGCAACAGTTGCTGTTATGCCGGAAGTTGATGATGTTGAAGTTGAACTTAACATGAATGATGTTGAAATCACAACAGCTCGTTCTGGTGGCGCAGGTGGTCAAAACGTTAACAAAGTTGAAACAGCTGCACGTGTATTCCACAAACCAACAGGTATTATGATTTTCTGTACAGAGGAACGTTCGCAATTGCAAAACAAAGAAAGAGCTTTGCAAATTTTGAAAGCAAAACTTTACGATATGGAAGTTCAAAAGCAAATGCAAGAAATTACAGACTTAAGACGTTCACAAGTTGGTACAGGTGACAGAAGCGAACGTATTAGAACTTATAACTTTCCTCAAGGTCGTTTAACAGACCACCGTATTAATCACAACCTTAATGTCTGGACAGTTATTGATGGTGATTTGGATGAGCTTATTAACTTGCTTATTGAATATGACCAAAAATTAAAACTGGAAAAATTAGCAGAAACACAAGTGTAGAAAGTATTTGTCAGACAACGTCTGAGCTACAGACTATGTTGTTATTCCCGTCTATCATAGTGCCGCATCATTGTAAGGAACGTCAGTGACATGGTAATCTATTGTTTTAACACTTGTTGTCATTTGGATCGGCTTTCATAAGTTGAAAATGGAAAGTGGAAAGTTGTTTTAAAACAGTCTGTAGTTTTACATACCAGTTTGCCGTCTTTGCGAGAAAATTGTGATTTTGAGCTTGTAGTTATAATTAAAACTTCGAGAATTTTCGTGGCAATCCATTATTTTAGCATTTGATTGTTTTTTTTACTTAATGTCATCCTACCAACTTTACGACTGAATTGCTTCGTTTTACATTACACTTACTAGCTTGTATGTTACACTACATGAGAAACGCTCGCAATGACAGAAAAATATAAATAGAAAATTTAACAAAAAAATAAGCCGGTTCATGAAGAACCGACTTATTCAAACTAGCTTTTATCTAAAAATTATAATTTAGAAGCAACCATCTTAGTAGTTTCAGCTAAACGAGTTGAATAACCCATTTCGTTATCGTACCAAGAAATAATCTTAACTTGGTTGCCGCCCATAACTCTTGTTAATAAAGCGTCAACAGTTGAAGATTGTGAAGTACCAACGTAGTCAGAAGATACTAATGGTTCTTCTGTGTAGCAAAGAACGTGTCCGTCAGCACCTTCTTTAAGAGCTGCGTTAACTTCTTCTACAGTTACGTTTTTAGAAACTTCAAATACAACGTCTACTAATGAAACGTCTGGAGTAGGAACTCTCATAGCGAAACCGTCCAATTTACCTTTTAATTGAGGTAATACTAGAGCAACAGCTTTTGCTGCACCAGTCTTAGTAGGAACGATGTTTAAAGCACCAGCTCTAGCTCTACGAGGATCTTTGTGTCCAGCGTCTAAGATTCTTTGGTCACCTGTATATGAGTGAACAGTTGTCATCAAACCTTTAACGATACCGAATTTTTCATCGATAACTTTAGCTACAGGAGCTAAGCAGTTTGTTGTACAAGATGCCATAGAAATTACGTTGTGTTTTGCAGGATCATATTCGTGATCGTTAACACCTAAAACGATAGTTTTGTCTTCGTTAGTTGCAGGAGCAGAAATGATAACTTTCTTAGCACCAGCTGCGATGTGAGCCTTAGCTTTTTCTGCATCTGTGAAGAAACCAGTTGATTCAACAACAACTTCTACACCAAGATCTTTCCAAGGTAATTGTGCAGGATCTTTTTCTGCGAAGAATTTAATTTTCTTACCGTTTACGATGATACCTTCTTCGTAAGCTTCTACAGTACCATCAAATCTACCCATTACAGAGTCATATTTAAAAATACGTGCAGCATCTTCAGGTTTAAGACCTGGGTCATTGATTGCAACATAATCGATTTCATTGAAGATTCCTTCTCTGATAGCTGCTCTTAATGTGTTACGTCCGATTCTACCGAATCCGTTAATTGCTACTTTTACCATAAGTTTTACTCCTTCTTACTTTGTAGTAACTTTCTCTTAACATTTTTATGTTAATTCAAACAAAAATCTTAATCAATATTTGAATTATTAATTTTTCATTAACATATTTTTATGTCGTCAATTAGTGAACTTGAGCCTTTTTTGTAACGAATTGTAAATATTTAAACAAAAATCCTAAAGTTTTTTCAAAAAATGCCGTTATACAAAATGTAGGTTAAAGACAGAGTAAAAACAGAAAGGAGTATGCACTATGTATGCAATGTGGCCCGGATGTTATAGTTTTAGAGATGAAATTAAGATGTTTGCTTTATGGTTCAAGGAGCAAATGGAATCTCTGGTATTGAAAATCTATGAAATTGACCGTTTATTAAATTGTTAAACCAATTTATTTTAGGAGCTTTTTCCTAGAATAAATTATCATAATCTCTCTTTCTCTCGTAATAATTTTGAGGATGACAGTATGTCATCCTTTTTTATTGTGTTTTAAATTTCTTACGAATAAGCCCTAATGCATGCCCTCTCCATTGGGTAGAGGAATTTTTCAAGTTTTTTTAATCAGCCCCCACCCGAATTTCTAAACTCACTAACGTTCGTTAACAAATAATTCCCTCTCTGTCACTAACGTGACATCTCTCCCGCTCAATGGATGTTGCGGGCGAGAATTAAGTTTTAGAAAAATCTGTACCTCCCCCGAGGAGAGGGAATACGCATAACTTGTAGGTACACTTCGAGGCGAAGCCGGTAGTTTTTAATACAAATTTGTAGTTGTTACCTAGCAGCCGACTGTTGTATCTACGTGCGTAGCACAAAAAAAACGCCCAAGTTGGGCGTGTGATAAAATTTTTGGTTAATTAATAAGGTATTTTAATAAGGTTATTTTTTAAATCTTTGTTGTTTTTGTTTTTCTAAACCAATTTACTGGATTCAAGTTACTGAAAAAATTCGTTTTGGGCTTTACCTGAGGTTTCTTCTTTGTTTTTAGTGCTAATGCTAAAGCACCAATCATCATGCCGGCAGCTGCAAGCCCTTTTATAGGACTAGGTATGCTTTGTGTAAATCCGGATACTTTCGAAATACCATCTTTAATCCCTTGAGAGGTATCGCCAAAACCACCCCAAGCCGCCTGTTCAGAAGGGCTCTGCATACCGATTCCTTGTAAACCATAGGCATTACTTCCAGCTTGTGATTGTGCGCCTATCCCTTGCAAACCATAAGCATTACTTCCAGCTTGTGAATTTATTCCTATACTATCATTGCCAAAGCCGAAAGAACCTCTTGCAGAACTCATTTCCGGATTCGGTTGTACAGTACCGATTTTTCCACTTGCGCAGAAACTATCCGGAGTTTGTCCGTAGTTCTGAAATTGTGTCCCCTGCATAGCTGTGTTTAAATAAGGATTAGAAATGCCGTTCATAGATGAAACATTTATACCGCTATTACAGAGTTCATACGGAGCATAATCTAATATTCCCTGACTGTACAAGTTATTCAAGGTATAAGGATTAACTGACATCTTATTAAAAAACCTTCTACTACTACACACTTATATAAAGTTATTTTTTGTTACAAAATTGCCTATTGTGTAAAGCTTTGTTAAGATAAAAGCATTATGAAGAGAGAGTTTTTTAAAAATAATTGGCAGATTTTGTTAATAAATGTAGTAGTATTACTAGTTTTCATTGTTGGATACGGGCGATTTGGGGATGTTATATTTGATTCTTTTAGAGAATTTTATATACCTAGTCAAATTGTAAAAGGACAAGTATTATATAAAAATATTTTTAACATTTATGCACCTTTTGCATATTTATTTAATGCAACCCTATTTAAAGTTTTTGGAACAAAACTTGTTGTGTTGTATATGGCAGGCTTAATCTCAACATTAGGGATTTGCAATTTAATTTATTTCATCGGACAAAAAATGTTAAGCAAAAATTATGGATTGGCAATTGTGTTGTCATTTATTTGCGTTTCTGTTTTGTCACCAAACGTATTTAATTGCTTTTTCCCTTATTCATATGGCATGCTTTACGGTTTATTATTTGTATTGGCATCAATTTATTTCGGAATGAAGCAGAATTATCCAATTTCGTATATGATGTATTCTTTTGCCATATGTTCTAAATACGAATTTGTTTTGCTGTTGCCAATTTTGATTTATGTCGCAGGTAAAAAAGATTGGTGGAAGAATTTACTGGCTTTTGCAACTCCAATTATAATTTCGTATTTACCTTTATTTATAGAGGGAGTTAGTGTTACTGATTTAATAATATCTGCCCAACTTATATTAACGATGAGTGCGACTAAAACTTTATATTGGTTTTATTCAGTTACCGGACTAATTTTTAGAGCAGAACTTATTCCTATTTACTTGATTAATCTGTTGAAATTAACAGGAGCAGTCGTTTTGCTGTATTTTACAAAAAATAATAAATGGCTTTTACCGGTGATTTTTGTGTATTGTTATTTTGTATCATCACCTGAGATTTTTATATTTTCATTCCCTTTAATATTAGTTTTGTTTGTTTATAAAAGACACAACATGCAAAAAGAAGAACTATTGTTTGTATTAGCTTCGCTTTTAATCTCTATGAAAATATTTTTTGCTCTAACAATAAAATCTTACGGTATCTATTTCATTCCATTTGCGATATTGTCACTAATATTTTTAGTGCCTGAAAAAATCAAAAAATCCATGATGATTGCAATATTAATGTTTAGTATATCAATCGGGATTAAAAACATACAAGAACTAATATCTAAAAATATACCGTTAGGTTCCGGTAGTGAAATCATTTACACAACACCTTTTAACGGCAAATCTTTAAACATGCTTATTGAATATATTAAAATAAATACTAAAACTGAAGACGAAATACTGGTATATCCGGAAGGTTTATCAGTTAATGTTTTAAGTGGACGAAAATCTGATAATAAATTTTACTCTCTAATACCATTGTATATAGAAACTTTCGGGGAAGATATAATTCTCAAAAGGTTTGAAATAACAAAACCAAAGTATATCGTAATAAGCAACTACGACACATCTATTTATTATTACAGATATTTTGGTGTCGACTACGCTACCGGAATTTTCGATTATATCTCAAAGAATTACAAAAAAGAATGTCAAATCGGTGAAGGATTAATTTTCACTGTATATAAAAGAAATTAATCATCATCCTTTTCTGCTGCTCTTTTAAGAATATTGCTGTCTAATTTCTTCTTGCCGTATTTTTTATGAGATTCTTCCATCAATCTTTCACTCGGACGTTTTTTAGCAGTTCTTTTCTTTTTAGTTGGTTTCGCATCAGTTATAGCAATATTGTGACTAAGTTCTTCGTACCATTCTGACCAAAGAATAGCACGTAGTGGAAGTGTGTATTGAATTAAAATCTGAGCGATAAAAACTTTTATTGTAAACAATGCAATATCAAATTCGGTAGGAGATTTTAAGCCATATTGTTCCAATTCCATATTTGGTATAGGTGGAATAAATGGTATGATAACTTTGGTAAGAAATTCATTAATTCCTGCAATATCAAATATTTTTATACAAAGCTGTGGAACGAAAATATATGTAAGCGCACCAACTAGTGCCATAAGTAGAAAAGTTGATGCAAAATGCCCTTTTATGAGTTCGGAACTTTTTTTAACACATTTTATCGGTGATAAATCCGGTTCAAAAGTAAAGACTTGAAACGTTAGAACAAAATATATAACTAAGATTCCGCAAATAACCCAAAATAGTGGAATAAATGCAATTGCAGAAAATAGTCCAAATAAAAACCAAATTCCGACAAATGGCAGAGCTCTTCTTTTGATTAATTCAGTATGTGCTTCAAAATCGTATACTCTACCGGATTTTTTCATATTTGTATACATTGAATTCACCGCACCATATGCAACAAGATATTCCCAGAATGATTTCATAAAAATTGCAATTCCCGGAAGTGTTATAAGAATAGACAGAGCTACAAGAACGTTAAAATTGTTTAATGCTTCAAATTTGTCTATCAAAGGCGGTATATTTTGGGTATAAAAATACGTTATTAAAAAGACTAAGAGTAAACCTCCAATTTGCCCGAGAACAGGAAATGTCATGTATTTTAAGAATTTATCAAAATTCGAAAAATATAATCCGATTGACTCCATAAAAATACCTAGCGGGGTTTGTGTCTTTTTAGCCATCCTAAATCTCCAATTTGTGAATTTAAAAATCTTATTTCTGTATTGAATATTTTTATAATAAAATTATTTTAGTATAAAGATAAAGTTATGAGAAATATAAAAGATTTAAAAGAAGAAGATTTTTTATCCGGCAAGATTAATTTGCATATCCACACAAATTTTTCAGACGGCAAAGCTGATTTTGAGAGCGTTATTAAAAATGCGAAAGCTAAGGGTTATGAATTAATCGCAATTACAGACCACAATACGGTTGAAGGTCATAAGAAATTTCAAGATGATATTCTAGTTACGGGAGCAGAATTTGATTGCTGGTTCGGATATGTTTTCATACACCTTCTTGCCTATAATATAGATATAAATCATCCGGCTCTTATTTCATTTTTAGCAAAAAACAAGGCTGAAACAGAAGGTGATTTGATAAGATTATTTTCAAAAAGAAATGTTCCTAAATTAATAGATGCAATACATCAAGCAGGAGGAATTGCAGTACTGGCACATCCGGCATGCTATTGGGCAATCAGTTTGGAAAATTTAGTCAAAAATCTTATGAAAGTTGGTTTGGACGGAATTGAAGTATATTACCCATATCCGAGATTTAGAAAAATTGTAAAATTCCATTCATCAAAAGATGTAATAAAAATTGCAAACAAATACCCGCAACTAATCAAAACCGGCGGCACAGATTTCCATGGAGAAGAATTTTAGAGAACGTATAGTTTGCTTGTTAAACGAGCATAGTACAAAAATACCCTCCTATTTTTATCCTCCAACATACCAATTTATTATTAGCTAGGACGATAATTTTTTTTTAATCTTGACTGGAATAACATGTTCTGGTCGAGTTTAAAGGAGGATTTATGAGTAATAACATTTACACAGCACCGGTTTATAAATTAAAAGAGTTGAATAATTTATTTGTAGAACTAACTTCTAAAGTTTGCAATCAAAAATGCGCAAAATGCTATATAGAATTCCCAGCATTCAAAAAAATAAAAGATTTCATATCTTTAGATAAGATTAAAGATGCTTTAAATGATACAAAAAACGAAAACTTGTATTGCATATATTTAACAGGTGCAGAACCCATGACACATCCGGATTTTAATGCAATATTAAGATTATGCCTAAAAAGATGTAACGTCTGCATTTGTACAAATGGCAGTTATTTAAACGAAAAGAAAATTCGTTTTCTAAAAAAAGTTGAAGACGAAGGAACTAACCAAATATTTTTCAAATTATCTCTTGCGCATTTTGATGAATTGGAGAGTGATAAAGTAAAATATAGAGGGAATTACAGACAAATAATATTTGCTTTAAAAACTTTATGCCGATATAATTTTAATTCTGTTTTATCAATTCAAAATTATTACAAATTAAATAAACAAGAAATCTTTGATAATTTTATTCAAATTTTTAAAGACAATGAAATAACTAACACTGATGTCCAAATTTCCGTTTCATACCCTGATTTTTGTGATGAAAACTTTTCTAAAACCTCTCAAAAAACAGATTGTATGTATGGTAGAATCCTTTGCGAAAACGGCATTTACGCTTGTCCTTTTCTTGCAAATGATTATAGAGGGCGCTGCGGAAGCTCTTTTAAAGATTTTTCTAAAAGTATAACAGCCGAATCAGATTTTTGTGCAACATGTTCTAAAAATAATAATTTTATATTTTCGATAGGCTAATGTTACAAAGATAAAAAAAAGATTAATCTTTATATAATCCATATATAAGTAGTTTTCAGGGTTTCAGGCTTTGAAAGATAGCTAAAAGATAGTAAACAATTGTAACATTATTCTGCTGAATTAATACTAAAGAGTTAATTTTTTTGTAAGATTATGTTATAAATAATAATGTAAAAATATATATTCAAACACGAGATAATGATCGGAGGCAAAAATGTCAGTAGGACAATTCGTATTTATGTTGCACAGCCACCTGCCATATTATAGAAAAGCAGGTATGTGGCCATTCGGTGAAGAAAACCTTTACGAATGTATGGCAGAAACTTATGTACCTCTACTTAATGCTATAGCAGAATTATATGAAGAAGGTATAAAAGCTAAGTTAACAGTAGGTATTACACCAATTCTTGCTGAGCAGTTAAATGATGAGCATTTACAGAATGGATTTGTTGAATACATAGATTCTAGAATTGCTGCTGTATCTAAGGATTTGGACAGATATCCTGATCCGAAAGTTGCGCACTCTCAACATTTAAAATATCTTGCAAAATACTATTTCGATTTGTGGAACAAATTGAGAGATGATTTTGTAAATAAATATGAAAAAAACTTGATTAAATATTTCAAAAAGTACCAAGATTTAGGTTGTATTGAAATTACTACATCCGGTGCAACACATGGTTTTTCACCACTTCTTGCAACTGACAGTAACTTGAACGCTCAATTCAAGATTGGTCAAGATACTACAAAAAGATTGTTTGGTAAAAAAGCAATGGGCGCTTGGTTACCGGAATGTGCTTACCGTCAAGGTTACGAATATGTGGGAAAAGATGGCAAAAAACATTGGCGACCTGCAATTGAAGTTACACTTCAAAACAATGACATTCATTATTTCTTTACTGAATCACACGTAATTGAAGGTGGAAATTCTATCGGTAACAGACGTGTAATCGGTATGTACGGAAACATCGAATATATTCCGCTTCCGGAAAGACCTGCTACGGGTTATGATACATATTCTGCTTATTGGTTACCGGATGCACAAGTTGCAGTAATGGGACGTAATGATAGAGCAGGATATCAAGTTTGGTCTGCTGCTGACGGATATCCAGGGGACGGATGTTTCAGAGAATTCCACAAAAAAGATGACAAGTCAGGCATGCACTATTGGAGAATAACTTCACCTACTACAGATTTGGGTGACAAAATGTTATATGATCCTGTTCTTGCAATGAATAAGATTAATGAAAATTCTGACCATTATACAACATTAATTTATCACTTGTTAAACGATTACAAACTTGCACACAACGGCAAAGAAGGTTTGGTAATGGTATCATTTGATACAGAATTATTCGGTCACTGGTGGTTTGAAGGTGTGGAATTCATTAAACAAGTTATTAAAAAATTCCATGACTATTTACCGGAAGTTGAAATTCTTACTGCCGGCGAATACATAACAAAATATCCTCCAAAAGAAGCAATCCAAATTCCTGAAAGTTCATGGGGACAAGGTGGTCACTTCTATGTATGGATGAACCACTTAACAGAATGGATGTGGCCAATTATTCATTCTTGTGAAAAACGTATCAACGCAATTGTTGATGCTCACTCAGAATTACCGGAAGATAAGCTTATGCTAAGAGCATTGAACCAGTTGGCTAGAGAAAACTTGTTACTACAAAGTTCAGATTGGCCATTCTTGATTACAACATGGCAAGCAAAAGATTATGCAACTGATAGATTCAATGAACACGTTGACAGATTTAGCTTGATAGCTGATATGATAGAGGCTGGTAATATCGACGAAGCAAAACTTTCAGAAATCGAAAGTATTGATAACTGCTTCCCTGAAATTGATTACAGAGTTTATCAGTCAATTACAGAAGGTACAATTCCTCAACAGGAAAAGAAACTTGCACCTTTGTATAAATAATAAATTCGTTTAAACAAGAAGATGCACGGTGAATTCTTCACCGTGCATCTCTTTTTATTAAACACTTATAAACTAGTAAACGCTCTTTTCGTCTTTGCGAGCGGGTACGAAGCAATCCTGTCACTAAACTTGAAAGTAAATTATAAAGCCAATAATATTTATTGCCGAGTTTTTAAATGCACACCCTTAACTTGTATTTCCATTTCTTTTATGCTAAATTAATAGAGCCGTACTCCACGGGGACTTAGCGGATCTCTTGACTCGAACGCTTATGCGAGGTGCAGAGCCTGCTGTGAGGGGTACAGAAAAATTGCCTATGTTTATAGGATTGTTGATAGCTTAAAATATGATGGCGTAAGATATCGAACCGTGTCAGGATGGAAACATAGCAGCACTAAGGTAATCCTTGCGGGTGTTGTACTTTTAAGAAGTAGGTTTTATAGGCAAAATCAATTTGACTGTGTTTCGATAGGCAGAGGTACGGTTTTTATTTTAGAATTTTTAAATTTGCTCCGCTTAAAATGGAATTTTTGCCTATTGGAATTGTTATTTTTTTTCTATTATGTGTGATTTTAAGTCCGCCAACTATTGGTATTTGATGAATTTCAGAAAATTCAACGAAGAATTCTTCAAGCCATTTTTCGTTACCACAATCAAGAAAATCACCTAACACTATCCCTTTGCAATATTTTTTGAATTCTTTAATGTTAAAGAGTTGTGTAAACATTTTATCTATTTTATAGACCGGCTCATTCAAATCTTCTGCAAAAAATATAAAATCCTCGTTCGGAATAAAATTAGTTCCGCAAAGTGATACTAATGTTGCAAGATTGCCGCCCCAAATTATACCTTCAGCCGTCCCATCTCTGTAAATTTTATTTCCTTCAAAATTTAGTTCTTCGCCATTTATGGCAGCTTGAAAATTTTGAAACGAGAATTCGTCAATCTCACAATCAAATCCAAAATCCGGAGTGGCCATTAGCCCATGATAAGTCACCATGCCGGTTTTCTTGTATATCATTAGCAAAAGTGCTGTAACATCAGAAAAACCTGTAAATATTTTAGGATGATTTTTTAGGAGATTATAGTTAATTTTATCAATCAAACGAATTGCACCGTAACCGCCTCGAGCAGTCATAATTATATCAATTTCCGGATTAGAGAAGAATTCTTCTAATTCTTTAATTTTATTATTATCATTGCCTGCCAAATATCTGTTTGTATCAAAAATGTTTTTTGATAATTTTACATTGTAGCCAAGGCTTTTTAAATTATTAATGGCGAAATTTAATTTTTCTTTATCTATAACACCAGAAAGTGCAATTATTCCAATCGTTTTCATAAAGTGATTATAGTATTATTGTTAATATTTGTAAAGATTTTTATATATTATGCAATTTTTTAAATTTAGAAACGTTATTATATATGTACAGTTATAGAGGACATTACTATGGCAGGATTAGATGCAATTAACAAATTACCATTTTTAGGAGTTACATCTGCACCTCGTATTGAAGGAGGCAGTAAAGCAGCCCCTGTCGAAAGAACCGGATACGTTGAACCAGCCAATTATGGTGGAGGCAATCCTTTTGATAATGGAAGTCTTGTTGGTGTAAATACTAATATTGGTATTGGAGATTATCAAGATGGTCCTACGCAAGCTGGTTACAAACTTGGAGGTATGACTCTGGCATTTGGTTAGAAAATCAAAATTGTAAAAAACGACTTCTTTGAAAATAAGAAGTCGTTTTTTTGTGTTATATTTTATGTTTCTCGATTTCTAATTTTCATCCATTCGTCTTTTGGCAAATCAGAAACAATGTTTCCATCTTTAAATCTGATTATTCTTGAACAATATTCTGCAATATCAGGCTCGTGAGTTACGAGAACAATAGTTTTGCCTTCTTTACCGTTAAAACCTTTGTTTAAACGAACAAAAAACTCCATTACCTCTATGCTGGTTTTTGTATCAAGATTTCCGGTTGGTTCATCGGCTAAAATCAACGGAGCATCGTTTACTAAAGCTCTTGCGATTGCAACTCTTTGCTGTTGACCGCCTGACATTTGGTTTGGCATGTGGCTTTCACGATTTTTTAACCCAACAATTTCCAGTGCTTCTTTCGCTCTTTTATGTCTTTCCTCTTCCGGAATTCCTTTATAAATCATAGGAAGCTCAACATTTTCTAAAGCAGAAGTTCTTGAAATTAGGTTAAATCCTTGAAAAACAAAGCCAATTTTGTTGTTTCTTATATCAGATAATTCTTCTTGATTTAATGAAAAAACATCAACTCCGTCAAGATGATAACTTCCGCTCGTTGGTCTATCTAAAGTTCCCAGAGTGTTCATGCAAGTCGATTTTCCTGAACCGGAAGTTCCCATAATTGCGACAAATTCACCTTTTTCAACAGAAAAAGAAACGCCATTTAGTGCATTGAAACTCTCATCTTCTGTAAAATATGTTTTTACAATATTTTTTATTTCAATCAAAGCCATATGGTTATTTTACATCAAAAAAATATAAAAATTTGGTGGGGACGCAAACGCTTTCCCCACCGAATCAATTCAATTACTTTTTATAAAGATTCTTAGCTGCTTCGCTTGATAACAAACCTTTTACAAAATCATTGTGACCTAATGTACTTTCTTTTAAAACGATTTCTTTTAATACCGCAGGATCTTTAACCTGATTTGCACAAGTTAAACCTGCTATTTGTTCCATTTGAGCTGTCATTTTTTTGTTTTTTCCCAATTTATTTAAAGTATTTTTAATACCTCTAAATGCCGGTTGTTGAACACCTGTGTCTGTTGGATTAATTCCTGCCATACTATAAAACCTCCAATTTTTACTTCTACACTAATTATAAAAACAAATTCTCTCTAAAAATTGCCTTGCTTAAAAATCATTGTTACAAATGTTAACACACATTTTATATACATACTGTTTACTTCATGTTAAAATTTATTTACTATAATAGATTTTTATATAGAGCGTATTACTAGATATATGAAAAGGAGAAATAGATGACTCAAAAAAGAGTATGGCTATTCCGTGAAGGAAACGCTGATATGCGTAATCTTTTAGGCGGTAAAGGTGCTAACCTTGCAGAAATGACAAATTTAGGTTTACCTGTACCTCCTGGATTAACTATTACAACTGAAACTTGTATGGATTATATTAACAATGGTAATAAAATGCCGGAAGGTTTGATGGATGAAGTTAAAGCAGCTTTAAAGGATGTTGAAGGTCAAACCGGTAAAAAATTTGGTGACATTCATAATCCACTTCTTGTATCTGTTCGTTCCGGTGCAAGAGTTTCAATGCCCGGCATGATGGAAACTATATTAAACTTAGGCTTAAATGATGAAACAGTAGAAGCTATGATTAAATTAACAAATAACCCTAGATTCTGCTACGATTCATACAGAAGATTTTTAACTATGTTCGGTTCTGTTGCTTGGGAAATGGATAGACAAAAATATTTTGAGTCAGAAGTTGAAAAAGTTAAGGAAAGAGAAGGTGTTAAATCTGATACAGAAATTTCTGCAGAAGGTTGGAAATCTCTTATCCCTGTTTATAAAAATGTTATCAAAGAAGTTACAGGCAAGGATTTTCCACAAGATCCTTATGTTCAACTTCAAGAAGCTATTGAAGCAGTATTCCGTTCTTGGAACATTCCACGTGCAGTAGCTTACAGAAATATGAACAAGATTGATCACAACTTCGGTACTGCAGTAAACGTTCAGACTATGGTATTCGGTAATATGGGTGATGATTGTGCTACAGGTGTTTCATTCACTCGTAACCCTGCAACCGGTGAAAACAAATTCTACGGTGAATATTTGACAAACGCTCAAGGTGAAGACGTTGTTGCAGGTATCAGAACTCCAAAACCTATTGCTGAACTTGAAACAGAAATGCCTGACTTGTACAAACAATATGTTGATATTGCTAAAAAACTTGAACTTGGTTACAAAGATGTTCAAGATATGGAATTCACAATCGAAAAAGGTAAATTATACATTCTTCAAACACGTAACGGTAAGAGAACTGCCGCTGCTGCTGTTAAAATTGCAGTTGATATGTGTAAAGAAGGTATCATTACAAAAGAACGTGCTATTCAATTGGTTGACCCATATTCAGTTAACCAAATCTTGCTTCCTTGTTTTGATGCAAAAGCAATGGAAGAAGCAACAAAGATTGCTCACGGTGTAAACGCATCTCCTGGTGCAGCTGTTGGTAAGATTGTATTTGATACTGAAGAAGCAGCTCAAAGAGGCGAAGCAGGTGAAAAAGTTATCTTAGTTCGTGTAGAAACTTGTCCAGATGATATTCACGGCATGGCAGTTGCTCAAGGTGTTTTAACACTTAGAGGCGGCGCTACATCTCACGCAGCTGTTGTTGCGAAAGGTATGGGTAAACCTTGTGTTTCTGGTTGTGAAGATATGAAAATTGATCTTGCAAAAGAAACTTTAACCGGTGCAGATGGCACTGTATACCATAAAGATGAAATTATTTCTCTTGATGGCGGAAAAGGTATTGTTATGGCAGGCGCTGTAAAATTAGTAGATGCTAAAATTGACGACAACTGGAATACATTCTTTAACTGGGTTGACGAAATTAGAGAAATCCACGTAGAAGCTAATGCTGATACTCCAAAAGATATTGAAAATGCATTGAAATTTGGTGCTGAAGGTGTAGGTCTATGTAGAACAGAACACATGTTTATGGATCCTGATAGACTTCCTTGGGTTCAAAAGATGATTATTGCAGGTACTCCGGAAGCTCGTAGAGAAGCTTTGGACAAATTATTGCCAATGCAATATTCTGATTTCTATTCTATGTTTAAAGCTATTGGTGATAAGCCAATGACAGTAAGACTTCTTGATCCACCTCTTCACGAATTCTTACCTTCTAAAGAAGAATTAATCAAAGAAGTTGCTACTTTAAAAGCTCTTAATCAAGATGCTACTGAAAAAGAAGAACTTTTACATATTGTAGAAGGACTTTCTGAATCTAACCCAATGATGGGCTTAAGAGGTTGCAGACTTGGTTTAACTTATCCTGAAATTAATGAAATGCAAGTAAGAGCAATTTTTGAAGCAGCTTGTGATGTTAAAAAAGAAGGTATTGATGTTAAACCTTGGGTTATGATTCCTCTTATCGGTCACGTAAACGAATTAAAAGTGGCAAAAGAAATTCTTGAAAAAGTAGCTGAAATCGTTATGTTAGAAAAAGGCATTAAGGTTGAATATAAATTTGGTACTATGATTGAAATTCCTCGTGCAGCACTTACGGCAGATGAAATCGCTGAATATGCAGAGTTCTTCTCTTTTGGTACAAATGACCTTACTCAAATGACATTCGGTTACTCAAGAGATGATGCGGAAGGTAAATTCTTGAACAGATATGTAGAACAAAAAATTCTTTCTGCAAACCCATTTGCAACACTTGACCAAAAAGGTGTTGGACAATTGATTGAAATGTCTATGAAGTTAGGACATTCTGTTAATTCAAGACTTGTTGGCGGTGTTTGTGGAGAACACGGTGGCGACCCTGATTCAGTGAAATTCTGCCACAGAATTGGTTTGAACTACGTTTCTTGTTCTCCATTCAGAATTCCTCAAGCGAAACTTGCTGCAGCTCAAGCTGTTGTAGAAAGCAAATAGGATATTCGACAAATTCGATTTACCAAAAAGATGACGCATATTGCGTCATCTTTTTTTTGCTGAAAGAAATAAGTTTTAGAAATATCTATCTCTTCTCTAACAAGTGAAGGAATAACCGCCCTAGTTAGGGAGGTCGCAGCTGTTGGCGCAGCTATGCTGAGCCTTACAGATGCGGGTGGGTTTTTGTTTAGTTAGTTAAATCGACCCTATTTATCTTCTTCAATCGGTTGAATATCCAACTTAGCAAATGTTCTGGTTGCTTTTGCAAATTTATAAGTTCCCGGAGGTGTAGTTGCGGCTAAAGAAGCAGCAAAGCCGGCAGAAATTCCGGCAATAATACCACCTACAGTAGAAAGAACTCTTTTGGTGGTTGATAAATTTTTTATTAAAGCGATTGGTAGTGCAGCCCCCAACAAGCCCCCGGCTCCAACAATCAATCTTGATTTATTTCTGCGCTTTTTTATATCTTCATCAGAAGAATTCTCCATAACGAACTTTTGAATTTTTGGCGCTGCGTCCATTACATCTTTGTAAGCTGATTCAAACTTATCAGTTTCTTCCTGTGGAACACTCAATTTTCCCGTTTCAGTTCCATCAGAATCAATGACTCTATAGACGACTCTACCATTTTGTGTACCAATTCTTTGTATATTACCGTAAGAATTCTGTTTAAAACCGGCAGAACCAATGTTTAAGACTTTTACCATAATTCACCTTCACACTCCATATCTATTATATTAATAAACAAATTTATTATCAATAATTTGCTATTTTGTAAAGTATTATGAAGGCGAATTTTGGCAAGCTAGTAATTAATCAGCATAGCAAGTTAATGTACAATTAGCTTTTAGTTTGTTTAAAGCTCTCATTTCAGTTTGTCTGATACATTCTTTTGTGACACCATACATTTTGCCAATATCTTCTAATGTAGTCTTAACGCAGTTTTCTAAACCAAATCTCATTTTAATAACAGTTTGTTCACGGTCTTTTAATGTAGATACTACATTGGAAATTTCTTTTTTAAGTTCTTCATATTCAATATTATCTTCAACTTGTGTATTTTTATCTTCTAAAACATCAGCAACATTTAGTTCGCTTCCGTTTTTAGCGTCAAAACTTCCTTCTATTGATACAGTTGTTGAATATGCAGATAAAAATGTGTCAATTTTTTCAGGTTCAATATTCATTTTTTCTGCAACATCTTTATTTGTAACTTGGCAATTATATGCTCTTTCCATTTCTCTTTTTACTTTAGAGAATTTTGACAATGTTTCTTGAATGTATACAGGAATTTTCATACAATAAGATTGTTCAGAAATTGCTTTGAACATAGCTTGTTTTATCCACCAGCTTGCATAAGTAGAAAATCTGTAACCTAATTCCGGATTGAATTTTTCTGCAGCAACCATCAAACCTAAATTACCTTCTTGAATTAAATCAATCATAGGAATTTTAGATACATGAATTGCTTTTCTTGCAATTGTTAAAACAAGTTTCAAGTTAGATTGTACTAATTCTTTTTTTGCAGTCTTGTCACCTTTTTTTGCTCTTAATGCAACTTCTTTCTCTTCTTCACATGTTAATGAAGGGATAGAATTGATTTTTCTTAAATACAAACTCATTTCATCATCATTGAATGACATAAATCCATTTCTTGCAGGATTTGTTGTTCTTTTCATATTAATTAATTGTTCTTTCATACTGTTAGGCTCCTTGGGTTAAATGGGGGGGGTAAATTGAGTGGTAAATTGAGTGGTAAATTGAGGGATAAGGTTAAACGTTTGGTATATACCTTTTTATAGTATGTACCGTGTTTTAAAGTAGGGTAGATGTTAGGTTTTATGATAAAGAGAAACACCTTGCAAGATTTCACTTTTATAAGAAATTACGAACACATAACAAACATTTCTTATATACTTATAATATATCATAAGTATATATTATTCAAGCTTTTTGTTAAGATTTATTACAAAAATACTATGTATTTTAGAAATGTTTTACAAAACTTAATATTTATAGTAAAAAAGACGTTGCAATTTAGGCATAAAAAAAAGCCCCAGAATGAGGCTTAAAACTTAATGTAAGATGGGGGTAAATGTAATTAGATTATATTTTCCCCACCAAACTTGATGTAAG
>OIYO01000266.1_pt1 | contig 50771 bp, 32 predicted proteins | sample 1588191 | NCBI WGS metagenome assembly OIYO01 (sample SAMN03283275) | human gut metagenome | biome: human-associated habitat; material: feces | host: Homo sapiens | place: Peru | collected 2012 | reverse complement strand
ATTGTATGAAAGAGGCGACACAGGACAGAGCGGAGGTTTTAGGCGAATACATACTTGATACGGGCGCCACCGTCCGCGCTGCGGCAAAGGTTTTCAAAATAAGCAAATCTACCGTACATACGGCAGTAACAATATAGAACGGTTTGTGTGGTTGGTGACATAACCGCCGCAAAACCGCATAAATAAAGCATTTCAGCACAGCGTAAAGCCGTGCTGATTTTTTATATAGACTTAAAATATATTAAAGAAAATTTATCGGAGCTTTATGCTATTCTGAATTTTGTAAGGTCAAAGAAATTTCGGATGCGGACAACAGCAATAAACATCATGACGCTTTCTGTCGGATGCGCAGCGTTGTTTGCTTTGCCGATAGTCAGTCACGAAACACGGTTGTTATTGCTTGATAAGACTTAATTGACATAAGCGCTTACAATGTGACCGCGAACGGCGCCGAGCATGAAATTCCGTTCGGTGAGTTTGCCGAGGGCGCGTAGGAGTATGTTGCGAGAACCGTAAACGGAGATTTTATAACGGACGGTACAATGCTTGTTAAATATATCGGCAATGACGAGACCGTGACTTTGCCCGACGGAATTACCGAAATCGGCAAAGCGGCGTTTGCGAATAATTACACGTTAAAGAGTGTTGAGGGACTTGAAAACGCAGGCGAAATTGAAGACGGCGCTTTCGCGAACTGCGTATCGTTTGAAAACGCGGGCTTACTCAAAAATGCGGCTTACATAGGCAAATTCGCGTTTTACGGCTGCGAGTCCCTTTCTACAGTTGCCGTTCCCGCGGGAGCTCTGACTTATGATGTGGGGTATGTATTTGTCGCCTGCTCGAATCTGACCGCATATGTTTTTGGGCCGGATTACGTAAGAGAATACGCCGCCGCAAACGGAATCACGTGTAAAATAATCGGCGATATGGATATTGACGGATAGCTCAGGTCGGACGATTTGGTTCTGCTGCGCAGATACATTATTTTAAAATAAAACCGTAATTGTAAGTAATATGTAAAAGACCGACCGCTGCTCTGTGAAATACCGAGCCAGTCGGTTTTTTATCGGTAAAGCGTTTTCTGGTGAATAACAATAATATTGACAGATCATAAACTTATGCTATAATATCGAAAGATGATAAACTCATGCTTTTATCGGCTTGAGAATAAGCCTTATAATTTCGGATTGGAGAATAAAAATGCTGCTTAACGGAGAATGGAAATGTATACTTATTAAAGCAGGGGATGTACCGCAGACCTTTTCTGCCGCAGTTCCGGGGTGTATACATACAGATTTAAAAAGAGCGGGAGTGATAGGGGATTATTTTTACCGCGATAACGCCGAAAAAATCAGGTGGATAGAAAATTGCGATGTAACATACCAAAAACAATTTGATGTTGACAGCGTGGAGAACAACGAATACTTACGGTTTGAAGGTCTTGATTGCTACTGCGATATTTATTTGAATAACATAAAAATCGGTGCGGCGGACGATATGTTTATTCCGTATGAATTTTCCGCCGAGAACGTTTTGAGGGCGGGAACCAATTTACTGGAGGTTAAATTCCGCTCGCCGATTAAAGAGGTTGCAGGCAGACCTAAGCGCGACGGCGCATTTACCACCGAGCGGCTTTATACCCGCAGAGAGCAGTGTACTTACGGCTGGGATTGGGTCACCCGTTTTGTAACGATGGGTATATGCGGCGATGTTTCTCTTAAAAAAAGAGAGGCGGACAGCCTTGATAATGTTTACATATACACCAAAGGCATTACCCCGTTTGCGGCGTCGGTAGCCGTAGAAGCCGCCTTTAGGTATATAACAGGCGACGGCTTTGCGGATTTTGAAATTATAAGCCCGCACGGCGAGACGGTATTCAGTGAAAAACGCGCGATTTTTGAAAGCATTATTAAAATAACCGCCGATATTCCGAACGCGCAGTTGTGGTTTCCGACAGGCTACGGCGAGCAGCCCTTGTATAAACTTAAAATAACGGTAAACGGAAAAGAAAGCATTACAGAGTTCGGAATAAGAAAAGTCGATATATTGGAAATTGACGATAATTTCAATCCGGAATATAAGGCAAAGGCGGAGAAATTGAAAAAGAACCCGCATTTGCTTGAGAATGACAGAAACGAGAAAACCTCCTCGTTTTGGCTGGTAATAAACGGCGTTCGTATTTTCTGCCAGGGCGGCAACTGGGTGCCGTGCGATCCTTTTGTTTCGGAGGAAACCGATGAAAAGATAAAATCGCTTGTGCAAAGCGCACACGAATGCGGGTGTAATATGCTGCGCGTTTGGGGCGGAGGAGTTTTCGAAAAGGATTTTTTTTACAGCGAATGTGACCGTTTGGGAATTTTGGTAACGCAGGATTTTCTTATGGCTTGCGGAACCTACCCGGAGGATGATAAGGATTTTCTTGATAAATTATCCCGCGAGACCGCCGCTGCCGCAGTCAGGCTCAGAAATCATCCGAGCCTTGTTTGGTGGAGCGGTGACAACGAAAACGCCGTAGACGGATATTTCAATAAAAAATCGTTCCCGGGAAAAACGGTGGTTTCAAAATCAATCGCTCCTGTTTTATCAAGACTTGACCCGCAAAGAGCATTTCTGCTTTCGAGCCCCTACGGCGGAGTACCGTTTAAATCCGCCGCATGCGGCACTACGCACAATACCGCTTATTTAGGCGATTGGTTCGATTTTGTTTCGGGGGAGACGCCCTTTGATTATTATAACGAAATCAATCGGTATCTTTCACGCTTCATGGCGGAGCAGCCGTCATATGGGCTGCCCTTTGTTTCCTCACTTAAAAAGTTTATGACCGATGAAGATATATTCGGGAAAAATTCGGATATTATGGAATACCACTGTCAGAATAACCCGTGTCTTAAAGAAACGATTTTTGCGTATTCGGAGAAAATGGCGGAGGGATTTTTCGGGAAATACGAAAGCCCGCAGGATAGAATATACAAGCTGCAGCTTTTACAGTGCGAATGGCTGCGCATTTCCTTTGAACTGTTCAAAAGAAATCAGTGGTTTTCTTCCGGAATTGTTTACTGGATGTTTAATGACTGCTGGCCGACATCCGTCAGCTGGTCCGTCGTTGATTATTACGGTAATCCAAAGCCGGCATATTATGTTTTCAGACGCTGCGCGAAGCCGGTTATAACCTCTTTGTATGAAGAAGACGGGGAAATTAAGGCTTATGTATGCGTAAACGGGAAAAACGGCGTTTCGGCAAAGGGCAGGGTATATCTGTATAACGTTTTGACGGGGGAGGAAAATACGCTTGCCGAATTTGACGGAAAGTTTTCGGTGGGCAGCACCTGCGCAGTCACTGCCGAAAAGAGCAAAATACCGCAGATAGAACAAAATGAAAATATAGTTTTATGTGATTTGGAAAGCGATACATGCAGCGACCGCTCTTTCTATTGCCCCAATTATTTCAAAAACGTACCCTGGGGCAAAAACGACGCCTTTGTTTTAACCGAAACAGACGGCGGCTGCGAAATAACGGCCGATACATGTATCCCGTATGTTATGCTCGATACCGATAGTAAATTATCCGATAACTGTTTCTTCCTGAAAAAAGGCGAAACGGTAATGCTGAAAATCGGAAAACAATAAAAATTTAACAGGGCTGTAAAAAAAACAGCTAAAAAAAGAGACTGCAAACTTATTCCGAAGGGATAGGAAAACAGTCTTTTTTGTGGTATAATTAAGTTGAAAGAAACAAATAATACCTGCTTACCGCCAATGAGGGAGACGGCCGCGCATGGCCTGTGGACGCCGAAACCGATACCAATGAGATTAAAGACAAAGTTTCACATGTAAACGGCATTAAGACGGGCGGCAAGGTGACATGGTTTGACGTAGGTCAGTATGACGGCTTGAAAGTGGGAAGCGATTACATATTCGGCGGGCGTTCATTCACATTGTTTAAGGTTACGGCAAACAGACTCGAGGAGGTATTTGACAGTGGCAGTGACTCTGAGCGCATTACCGCACAGGTTGTACCCGAGCATTTTAATTGCTCAAATGATACTGCCGAGGTTGAAGATTGCTCGGGTAAAAAAGGCCTCGTGCCGGAGGGAGTTACGGTAGGCACGGTAAATGGTTATACTTATCCGTTTGTAGGCCTTGAACGCATGGGCGGCACTGTTCTTTGTAAGCGGCGGCAGTCTGACCGCTGCTGCGGTACTCGGTAGGAAAAAAGCCGCAAAATAAACGGATATATTTTAAAAATGTTTTGTCGGCTGTTTTACGGAACAAATAAAAAATCGTGATTGCCGCAGGTGAGGAAAAAATATCTGCGGCAATCCTTTTGCTCATTAAATCGGCGGTTTTTTCGGGCGGATAATATCCGTAACGGCAGAATAGCAACCTCGGGTAAGATTAAAATCGGTACGGTTTTATATAAGCTTTGCATGATTTTTGATATTAAATGCTTGACTTTTTTTAATATCGGTGATACAATGCTTATAGCAACTTACTCGGGTAAGCAAGCGAGTTAATTGTAAAATATGTATTAATTGTTACGCACTTTCAGTGAAAATTAAGGGGAATTTTTATGAGCTGCAAAAAACCTGTTATTGTGCCTTCGGTTCAGTCGGTAATTATGGGCGAGGAGAAGTATTATATTCCGAAAACCGTTAGAATTAATTTCGGAAATATTAAAAAAATACCGTTGTTTTTTTTGAACGGTTGGCTTACATGGGAAAAGTGTACCGATAATGCGGATATTACATTTATACATAATTCCGAAATGCATGAGCAGGGATATAAAATAGTCGTTAAAAACACGGTAGTGATTGAGTACGCCGAGGAATGCGGAGCATTTTATGCGCTTACTACCCTGAAGCAATTATTTGCTGCTGACGGGAACGGAAAATATATCCCCGAGGCTACAATTGAGGACTTCCCCGAAATACCTCAACGTGCCGTTATGCTTGATGTAAGCCGCGGCAGAATAACAAGACTTGAAATTTTGAAAAAAACGGTTGATATGCTTGCGATGCTGAAGTACAATCAGTTTCAGTTGTACTTTGACTCTTTAATATTCGATTATAAGGGATTTGAGGAATATACTGCGGGTCGCTGCGTTTATACGGCGGAAGAAATAAAGGAACTGAACGATTACTGCCGCGAAAGATTTATAGACCTTGTTCCCAATCAGAACAGTTTCGGTCATTTGGAAAGATGGCTCGAGCAGCCGAATTTATACTCAATTGCGATTACGCGCGATAACGGCACCAAAAGCGGCGTGCTTAACCCGCTGAATGAAGATTCGCTTAAATTTATGGATAAAATATACGGTTCGCTGCTCCCTTACTTTGACAGTGCGTTTATAAATATAGGATGCGACGAAACCGGAGAGATAGGTCAGGGTGAAACCAAGGCGGAGTGTGAAAAAATCGGAGTAGGAAGAGTTTATGTGGACTTTTTGCTGAAGTTGTATAAGCTTGTGACCGAAAAATACAAGCGCACGCCTATGTTTTGGTGCGATATTGCAATGCAGCACCCGGAGCTTTTGCCTATGCTGCCGAAGGATCTTATAGCAATAGAATTCGACTATGAGGGCGACCACCCGTTTGAGGAACGTTGTAAAATACTGCATGACGCAGGGCTGCGCTTTTATGTATCTCCCGGTACATCGGGTTGGAACAGCATTTGCGGGCGCACGGAAAATATGACGGAAAATCTTCGCAACGCAGCGCGTGCGGCAATAAAATACGGCGCCGAGGGGTATTTGGTTACCGATTGGGGCGACGGCGGACATCCGCAGCCGCTGGCGAGCAGTATGGCGGGCTATATTATCGGCGGTATGTATGCATGGCACGCGGAAAGCTATGAACAAAAGGGTGTTGAAGAACTATGCAGAAATGCGGCTCTTTTTGCGAATAAGTACATATTTGAAACCGATTCCGACTTTTTCGGCTTTTTGCTGCGGCTCGGAAAATACAGTAACCTTGAGGGAATAAGGCAAAATAATTCTACGCTTACATGGAATAATTTCTGCGGCTGCAAACCAACGCGCTTTCCCGTGATATACAGTTATGCTTCGGAGCTGATGAGGGAAATTGAGAATATAGCACTGAATTGCGAATATTCCGATTTGCTTAAAGGTGAAATAAAAAATGCCTGCCGACTTTTAATGATTATTTCGGAGCCCGAAAAAGTGAGCGGCGAGGATGAGCTTTGGAAAAAGGAATACCTTTATATGTGGAATATGCGTTCAAAACCTTCGGGTGCGGATTTTGAAATAAGACTTATGGATAACTTTATAAACGCGGTTGCAAATATAAAGGCGAACGGAGAGGAAATACCGCAGGGCGTAACGGATATAAAGCGGTTTTTTTAGAAAATCGGCGAGGGGATATTTATGAATTATTCTGTTGAACAAATTTTACTCAACCGTTTTGATATGACCCGATGGAGAACCGGCTTTACGGATAATTTCAGTCATATGTGCGTATCTGTTGACAGGAGCGTACTAAGGCTTAACGAACTGTCTCCCAGAGGCTTGATTGAGTGGCGCGAGCCTATGACCGAGCCGCTGTGCGCCGTTACGCTTGAAAAAGTAAATTCTACCTACGGCGGATACCCGGTTTATATAAGCAATACCGATTTTTTACCGTGGACCGTACGCCAAACCGGGATTGGCCAAGCCGACAATTCGGATTTTATAGGGGTAAGCGCCGCGTTATATTCGCCCGAATATAATAAGCTGATATGGAATTTAAAACTCAAGGCGGGAAGTGCAGCCGAGGGTGAATATCGAATAAAATTTTCGGGTAAAATGCGGTTCGGTGAAAAAAGTCACTCTCTCAGAAAATGTGAAAACGGTGCGGTTTGTATTTTTGACAGTAGCGCAAAGCACTCCAAATATATGACATATCCGCAATCGGACGGGATTTTTCCGTTGTGGTCGGTCACGGCTGAAAATGTTGACTTTGTAACTGTAGATAAAGAGAAATTCTCGTATCAGATAGTTTCAAAACCGTTTTTTATAGCCGCGGGAAATTATCATACCATTTCATTGCATATAGAATATGAAACCTTGCCGTATGATAAAGCCGAAATTTGGCAGCCGAAAGAAATAAACCGCGGAATCGACGCGGATGAAGAAATAAACAAAAGAAAAAGCGCGTGGATAAATCTTCTCGGCTTAAAAGAAACCGAAAACGGCGATACGGTAAAAACCGTCCGCTCAAAGGCGGGCTTGCTTCGCAATGAATTTGTATGGAATAATAATATCCCGGAAAAAAGGATTGTTGCAAACTATTGCTCCGTTACAAATTGGTCGAGCGCGTCGTTTTTTTGGGATACTCTTATATCGTCAACGGGTCTTATGTATTATAATATGCCTTTGGCGGAAGACGCGGTTAGATCGGTGTTTTATTGGCAAAGAGAGGACGGTTGCGTTCCTACATGCGCTTATGAGCATACGGTGGGTTCTACCTTTTACCCGCAGGCGCCTATAAGCGCCTGGGCGGCGGTTCATATGCTGAAACACGGCGCAAGCATGGGTTTTATTGAAGAAATTGTTCCGAAAATAGATAAGCTGCACAGATGGTTTACTGATACACAGGATCATGACCGCGACGGCTTGCCGGAATGGCGTTTTACCGGCTGCCCGGCAGATAACAGCCCTCTGTATGACAACTATGCCCAACCTATCTGCAAGGATCTGAACAGCCTTTGGAATATCTATCTGCCGCCGATTGCAAGTGTAAGCCTTGCGAGCTTTTTAATTATGGAGGCAAAATGTCTCGCGTATTTATTTAATAAACTCGGCAATACCGAAAAGGCTCACGAATACCGAAAAAGCGCTGAGACAATGAGCGGAAGATTGGTCGATATCTGTCTTGAAAACGGGGAAATGTTTTATGATTACGATCATCAAACACAGCATTTTAATCATGCTCTGACGTTGTACAGCTTTTTGCCGCTTTGGGCAGATGTGCCGCTTGACCTTGCAATCAAGAAAAAAATAATTGAAAATTATTTGCTTAATAAAGAGTATTTTTTCGGTGAATATCCTTTCCCGCACCTTGCCTACAATGAGGAGGCTTACCGACCCGACGGTTACTGGCGCGGCAGAGTCTGGCCGCACACGACCCTTTGGATGCTTGAGCTTTTGTGGTCGAACGGGTATTGCGATGCTGCAGATGAGGCGGCGGACCGATTGCTTAAAATGATGAGTCAAAGGGAAGAAATTTTGGAAAACTATAATTCGTCCCCTGAAATGTCGGGCGGGGGAGAACCCGATTACAGTTGGTCCTATGCCGGATATCTTATGATTGAAAACAGAGAATACCGTAAGCCTGTTGTCGATTTAATCAAACTGTAAAAAATATCATCTAAAATACTTGACATTTTATCCAAGAAATGGTATGATTATGACAAACGGAATTTACTCGGGTAAGCAGTGTTTTGCTTACGGCGTATTTGATAGGAGAATTGTTGTATTGAGCGTGACAAGAAAAGATATTGCACGAATGGCGGGAGTTTCAACGGCTACGGTTTCTTATGTTATAAATAATTCAAACCGCGTCGGTGAAAAAACCAAGGAGAGAATTTGGGAAATAATAGAAAAAAACGATTATAAGCCCAATCAGGTTGCCCGCACAATGGTGACTAACCGAAGTATGCAGATAGCCTTTTTGGTTGATAACCTGTTTAATACGTTTTTTTCGGAAATTGTAACTTTTTTTGAAACCTGTGCGGCTGAAAAGGGCTACTTTGTAAGTATATGCAGCAGTGAACACAATATGGCCAATTACATTGACAGCTTCCGTTCACGCCAGCTTGACGGAGTATTTTCAATGGTTGCTCCGCAAAAAATCGATATGGAGCTTTTATATAAGCTGACCGAAAACGGAATACCCGTATTGGTGAGCGGAAACCCCGCGGCGGACACTTCAAAGGTTTCGCTGATTGAACCGGACTATGTTGAGGGTATGCGTACAATACTCAAGTATCTTAAGGAAAACGGACACAGCAAAATAGCGTATCTCAGCGAATTTTCCTCGGAGTTTAAATATGATACAAGGCTCGGCAGCTTTGTCAGCGGGTATGACGAGTTGTTTGATAAGGACGAAAAGATTGTTGTAACGCCCGACGAACTGTTCCTTGACAGGGAAAAAAATTATGTTGCACTGACCGATAAGCTTTTGGCAGCCGGAAAGGAAATAGACGCCGTTGTTACGGTTTGCGACGAGATGGCGATAACATGCATGGAAAGACTGAGGGAGCGGGGCGTAAGAGTTCCCGATGATATATCTGTGGTGGGAATAGATAATATCACTTTCGGAAGGCACGCAATTGTTCCTCTTACAAGTCTCGGTTTTGATAAGCAGCGCTTTGCAAAGGATGCGTTTGAAATGTTGTATTCGGCTATGATGAACGGGACTGTTGAAAGCAGAAAAACGCCCATGTTCATTACCGAACGTAAAAGTGTAAAAAAGAAAAAAATAGTTTAAAACTATTTTTTTACAGTTTTGCTTACACGAATAAGCATTTTTTCCAAATTGCAACCAACACCCCGAATGAAAGGATTTTCTATATGATAAAAAAAGAAATACGGATTATTGCGATACTTTTAATTATGGGTGTTTTATTATCGTCAACCCCTCCTTCAGCGGCTACCGTGGCGAGTAACGGCGGTATTGCCGAGAGCGCATCTGCAAACGTTCAGGATGGCTACGAAGCGTATTCCAAGCGTAATAAAGGCTGCGAAAATGCCGAAAGTGAAATAAAAATAACCGTATCTGAACCGCTTTGGAACGGGGAGGGTGAATTCACCGTCCCGTTCACGGTTACCGAAAGCGGTTTGTACAATATAAAAATCGCATGGCAGCCCCAAAAAAACGGCACAGATATAGAACTGGGCATAAAGCTCGACGGTAAGTATCCGTTTTCGGAATCGGCGAACTGCGAACTGGTGAGACTTTGGAAAAATGCCGAAGAAACGCCGCGAACCGACAGTCAGGGTAATGAATATGCGCAGGAGCAAACCGAGACAGAGGGTAATACGGAGACTGTAATTCGTGACAGAAACGCAATAACTGCAGAGCCATACTCATTTTATCTTGAAAAGGGAAAGCACACCGTTTCCTTAGCGGACGCGGGTCAGTCAATAGCCGTTTACGAGGTTGTTTTCTGTCCGCCGTATGAGGCAAAGCCCTACGCCGATGTTTTCAAGGCAGAAAACGCCGAAAATAACGGCGGCGGAATAATAACCGTGCAGGCTGAAAACGCCGATATTAAAACTTCAAAATCCATAATTCCGAAATCGGATAACAGCAATGCGGGAATGACACCCTCCGATCCGTATAAAGCGAAGATAAACTATATAGGCGGAACAACATGGCAAATACCGGGCGAAACGCTTACATGGAAATTCAATGTTAAAACAGCGGGATATTATACTCTGACTGTGAGGTATATGCAATCGGATGTTATAAACGGTGAAAGCCACCGAATATTGAGGGTGAACGGAAAAACCCCGTTTAAAGAGGCGGACGATCTCGTTTTCGGCTACTGTACCAAGTGGAAATACTGGACGTTTAAGGACGGAAACGGCGAACCCTATTCAATATGGCTTGACAGCGGCGAAAATACCTTATCGTTGGAGGCGTCGGTAGGCAGTCAGGCAGACTATTATTACAGACTGAACGATATTGTAAAAACGCTTGGGGATAAATACATACAAATCGTAATGATTACCGGCGAAACACCGGACGCAAACAGAGACTACAATCTTTTCAGTCAGATCCCCGATTTTACGGAAAAGCTTACAGCTGCAAAAAACGGGCTTAATAAATTGGCAAGCGATATGAAAAAAGCATACGCCACCCGCAGTACACAATTTATCGCTTCAATCGAGAACGCGTCGCGCGTACTTAACAATATGCTTGATAACCCTTACGGCGCACACCTTTATCTTTCGGATTATTATGACAGCTATACAACGCTGAGCTCATGGCTGCATGATATGAACAATATGCCGTTATGTCTTGACGAGATACAGATGGTGCCTTTCGGCAAGGATTATGAAAACAAAAACGCCGATTTTTTCACACAGCAGTACTACAATATAGTTCGCTTTATTTCTTCATTCAGCAATGATTACAAAAAAGCCGAAAAAACAAATGACGACGGTGAAAGAGAAATAAAGCTGTGGGTGACATGGGGACAGGATCAGGCTTCGGCTCTGGAGTCGCTTATAAAGGAATCCTTTACCTACAAAACGGGAATAAAGGTTAATATGCAGATAGTAAACACATCGCTTATAAACGGTTTGCTGACGGGCAATTTCCCCGATCTTGCTTTAATGCAGGCGAGAACCGAGCCTGTAAACCTCGGTATGAGGGGCGCGGTTGCCGATCTTACGCAATTTTCCGATTGTGAAGAGGTGCTCGGGCGGTTCGCCGAGGGCGCGGATATACCGTACCGATACAACGGCGGACTTTATGCGCTGCCCGATACGCAGAGCTTTTTCATAATGTTTGCACGAACCGATGTTTTGGAAAGCTTAGGGTTGGAAATTCCGAAAACATGGAATGAATTTATACATGCAACCACAATAATTCAACGTAACAATATGAATGTTTATCTGCCGTATACGCAGATGGGAAATGCTTCGTCGGTAAGCGGCGGGTTGGGAAGTTTGCATTTGTTTTCAACCCTTATGAGTCAAAACGGGCTGAGCATTTATAACAAAGAGGGTACGGCAACCGATATTATTAACGACAAGGCGGCAGACGTTTTTAAATATTGGACCGATTTTTACAAGGAATATTCGGTATTGAAATCGGCTGATTTTTACAACCGTTTCCGTTCTGGAACTATGCCGCTCGGCATAGCGCCCTACACGACGTATATGACGCTTTACTCGGCTGCGCCCGAAATAAAGGGACGATGGAAAATTGCAACCGTACCCGGAACTGACGGCGGAAACAATACGGTAGCCGGCGGCGGAACCGGCTGCTCGATTATTGAAAAATCGTCGGATAAAGCCGCGGCATGGGAGTTTTTGAAATGGTGGACCTCGGCGGATACGCAGTCGCGGTACATAGGCAACGTTGAGTCGCTGCTCGGGACTATAAGCAGACCCACAACGTCTAATATTGAGGCATTTAATTCCCTCGGGTGGGATTCTTCCGACCTTAAGGTGCTAAATGAACAGTGGTCGCTGGTGCGCGAGCTGCCCGAGGTGCCCGGCAGCTATTATCTCATAAGAGCGGTAGATCAGGCGTTTTGGACGGTCGTAAACGGAGAGGCTACCGCGAGAGACGCACTTGTAAAATGGAGCAGTGTTGCCGACGGCGAAATAAGCCGAAAGATAAAAGAATACAGTTAAATGTCATTGAGGTGATTGATATGAATTCGGAACGGAAAAGACCGCGTACCGAGCGTAAAAAAGCAACGTTCGGGCACAGTATACTGAAAGATAACATTTCAATGATAGTTATGCTTTCCCCGTTTATGATATTTTTTACGGCGTTTCTGCTTGTGCCGATTATTTCGTCGATAATATTGAGCTTTACGTCCTATGACCTAATATCTTCTCCGAAGTTTATAGGGATAGAGAACTACCACCGAATGTTCGTAAACGACGATATGTTCGGAATTACCGTTAAAAACACCTTGGTTTTTGCGGTAGTTTCAGGGCCGTTGGGATTTTTGCTTTCCTTTTTGCTCGCGTGGCTGGTAAATGAATTTTCGCCGCGCGTCAGAACGTTGCTGTGCTTTCTTTTCTATGCGCCGTCGCTTGCGGGAAACGCCTATTTTATATGGCAGACGGCTTTCAGCGGCGACAGCTACGGTTATGTGAACAGCTTTCTGCTTTCCATAGGCGCGATTAACGAGCCGGTAATTTGGCTTAAAAACGAGGCGTACATAATGCCGATAATAATAATCGTGCAGCTGTGGCAGAGTATGGGTATTTCTTTTTTCGGCAATATTTCGGGACTTCAGAACATCAGTGCCGAAATGTACGAGGCGGGCGCGATAGACGGTATAAGAAATCGCTGGCAGGAATTGAGGTATATAACTCTGCCTTCAATGTCGCATATGCTGCTTTTCAGCGCCGTTATGTCGATTCAGGGCAGCTTTTCGGTGAGTACAATAGCCACCGAGCTTGCCGGATATCCCAGTAAATCAAATGCGGTTGATACTATTGTTTCACTTATGTCGGATGTGGCGTCGGTAAGATATGAATACGGTTACGCCGCTGCAATTTCGGTAATACTGTTTTTGATGATGGTGGTAACACGGTTTATTGTAGGCAAAATCCTTTCGCTTGTTCAGGGGTAGGTGTTAATTATGGAAAAAACGAATTTTATAGTTGCGCTGCGCCGAAGAATGAGGCTACGGGAAACCGTGGCAAGCCGAAGATACACAAGGTCAAGATTCGGAAATTTAATGATATTTCTGTTTTTAACGCTCTTCGGACTGTTTTCGGTAATACCTCTTATATACTGCATTTGTACAGCCTTTAAGCCGCTTGACGAGCTTTTGATATTCCCGCCGCGTTTTTTCGTTCGCAGACCTACAATAGCGAATTTTACGGTTCTTCCGAGCCTTATTTCATCGCTTAAAATACCGTTTTCAAGGTATATATTCAACAGCCTGTTTATCAGCCTTTCCACAACGTTTATTTACATAATTATTTCAATGATGGCGGCGTTTTCGCTTTCAAAGGCAACCTTTAAAGGAAAAGACGCAATATTTTGGCTTATACAGTTTTCACTTATGTTCAGCGGCACAACGCTCGGCGTTCAGCAGTATATAATATTTGCGAAAATCAGAATTATAGATACTTATTGGGCGTATATACTGCCGCAAATGGCTTCAACCCTCGGTGTTTTTCTTGCAAAGCAGTATATGGAGGGATATATTCCGAATGCCTTGCTTGAGGCGGCGAAAATCGACGGAGCAAATAACTATAAAATATTTTGGTCAATAGTTATGCCGATTGTAAAACCGGCATGGCTTACCCTGCTGCTTTTCTCATTCAGAGATATATGGTCAACTGTTCCGAACGGAACAATTTTTACTGAAAGCTTAAAAACACTTCCGCAAATAGTGAATCAAGTCACTTCCGGCGGCACTGCACGGGCGGGCAGCGCCATGGCGGTATCGGTTATTATGATAATTCCGCCGCTGATAGTATATTTAATTTCTCAGAGTAACGTTATTGAAGCAATGAGCAGCGCCGGAATAAAGGAATAGCTGTATTTACAAAAAGGAGAGTAAACAGTGAAACCAAAGCTTAGTAAACTTTTTGCCGCGGCAGTGCTTGTTATCGTGATGATAACGGAACTGTCAACAGCGGTATTTGCTGACGTTCCGTACAACAGCTATACATACTGGAGCGACGTAGGCGAAGAAGATAAGGCGGTAGGCAACAGACAGATGTACAGTGCCAAGGCTTTGATTACGGCAAAATCGCTCGGCGTAAAGGATTTTACCGAGATAAGCGATATCGGTACGGATAAAGACGGCAGACTTTACATTTTAGACGGCTCTTCGAGAATAACGGTAACGGATAAAAATTTTTCCTTGCTTTATGAAATAGGAAAGATAAACGGGACTTATGAGTATAACGAAGCCGGCGGGCTGTATATTGAGAGAGACGGTACAGTTTATATTTGCGACACCAAGAACCACCGCTTGCTGCATATTACGACTGACGGAAAGTTGATAAGGGAAATCGGCTTGCCGGATTCACCGCTTATACCGGACGACTTTAATTTCTTGCCTACCGCAATGACAACCGATAAGGACGGATTTTTATATGTTCTGAGCGACGGCTCGTTTTACGGCGCTTTGCTTTACTCGCCCGAGCTTGAATTTATGGGATTTTACGGTGCAAACTCCGTAAAGGGCAGCTTAGCCTCGGTGCTTACGAATATAAAAAACAAAATCATTTCAAATAAGGGTAAAAAGGCAAACTCAAAGCAAAACCTGCCCTATTGCTTTGTTGATATTGCGATTGATGACGGCGGATTTATTTACACCTGCAACGGCTATACGGATAAAAGCGGAAAAACGGGACAAATAAGACGCTTAAGCCCAGGAACGGGTCTTAATCTCCTTTCATCGGACGATATAAATTTTGCCGACAGCAAGCAAAATGGCGAATACAACAACGGTATTCTTACAAAACAGGATATTATGGACGTGGAGGTTGACTCGCACGGGTTTATATTCGGTCTTGAATCCGCTTACGGCAAGGTATTCGTTTACGATAAAAACGGCAAAACAATGAGCGTTCTGGGCGGCGGAACAGGCAGCGGAACGCAAACAGGTACGTTTGTGAACGTTTCATCTATGGCTCTCGGAAACGACGGAGAAAAAATATACGTATCCGATAAAAGAACAAATTACATTACCACTTTTTCCGTTACTGAATTCGGGCGACTTGTAAGAGCCGCAACCGAACTGACGGTAGAGGGCAAATACGATAAGTCAAAGGAAATGTGGCAAGAGGCTTTAAAGCAGGATAATAATTATCAGCCGGCGTACAGCGCTCTTGCCCGTATAAGCCTGAATGAGAAAAAATATGCGGAGGCTATGAGCCTTGCAAAAACTGGATATGACAGGGATACATACGCGCTCGCCTTTGAATATGAACGAAACCGTTTTTTAAACGACAATTTTTTGTGGATTTTTGTACTTGTGATAGTCGCGGCGGTAACGGTAATAACGCTTTTGATAATTAAATCCAAAAAACATATTACTCTTATAAAAAACAGAGAAATCAAAATAATGATGTCGGTGCCCGTACACCCGGTAAACACTTTCACCGATATAAAGGAAAAGCAGCTCGGCTCTTATGCGCTATGCACTGTTACGATTCTGATTTTCTATATTTCAACCGTACTGCAGACATTGGCGGGCGGGTTTATGTTTTCGGTTTACGACAGCGCGAATTTCAATTCCCTTTGGGTGTTTGTACGTTCGGTAGGTCTGGTAACATTGTGGGTAGCCGCGGATTGGATGGTCTGCACACTGTTAGGCGGCAACGGTAAGCTTAAAGAAATAACGGTTGTAACCTGCTACAGCCTGTGGCCGCTTATTGCTTCAAACTTTTTAAAACTTTTGCTTACCAATATACTGTTGCCGACCGAATCCGGTTTTTTATCTATACTTGATACGGCTGCGATAATTTATTTCCTGATACTTATGGTGATAGGGCTGCTGAAAATACACGATTTTTCAATGTCAAGACTTGTGGGCACAAGCGTATTGGCTTTGGTGGGTATTGCCGCAATAGTGTTTTTAATAATTATGGTGGCTATTCTGGTACAGCAGTTCTGGGGCTTTATAGTTACGGTTGTTTCGGAAATTTCAACCCTGTAAGAATATTACTCTGACGCAAGGCTACGGTGATTTTATGCGAAATGGATTTATAAAAATTATGTGCTGTTCGGCGGCGCTGCTTATGTTTACTTCCTGCGGCGCGGCTGTATCGCGGCAGCCTCTGTACAATGAAACGGCTGAAACAACGGATATTGACGTCGATACGGTTGAAAACTCCGATTTTCGGCTCACCCTTGACCGCACAAACTACGGGGTGCGCCTCACAAGCCTTTCAACAGGCGAAGCATGGGGAACAACACCGGGAAACGATGAAGATGAAACGGAGTACGATGAGCTCGGAATGCCTGTAACAAAGCACCCACAGGCGGAATCAGCCGTTAAGGTGACATACCGCAATGCGGAATCAAGAACAGAGGACATTCTTCTTTCCTATTCCGACGCGGTGCAGGACGGCAACGTGAGTGTTGAAAAAATCGATAACGGCTTTAAGGCGGAATACCGATTTGAAAATGTAGGAATAATGATTCCGGTTGAATACGAATTGCTGAAAGACTCTGTAAGAATAAGCGTTGACCCCACAAAAATAGAGGAAAAGGAAAATCGCGTTGTAAGCGTTTACTTAGCGCCCTTTTGGACCTCTGCCGAAAACGACGCTCCCGATTCATACCTTTTTGTTCCGTCCGGCTCGGGAACGCTTATCGACGTTAAAACGCGCTCCGCGGGCGGCTTGGGCTGGTCGGGGCAGGTTTACGGGACAGACGGTACTATAGAGCGGGAAATAATATCGACGGAAAGCAAGGAAATAAGACTGCCTGTATACGGCGTCAAAAACGGCAGTTCCGCGTCGTTTGCCGTTATAGAAAGCGGCGAAGAATCCGCTTTTATAGATACAAACGCCGGCTCTTCGCAGATAGGATATTCATATGTCTGCGCAAGGTTTCAGCTGCGCGGCTATACAAATCATATCGCGAAATTTTTCGGTGCTTCGCAAAGCGCGAGCATGCTTTATTCAGCGCCTATGATAACAAGGCGGATATCTGTGCTTTTTTATCCGCTTTCGGGTGAAAACGCGAATTACAGCGGAATGGCAAGAACTTACCGTGATTATTTGGATAAAGAGTACGGCAAGGCGGAAAAAGTCAACGAAAAATCACTTAATGTGGAATTTCTCGGCGGAAAAATGATAACAAAATCCTTTCTCGGTATTCCTTATAAAACGCTTTCCCCGCTTACGACTCTTAAGGAGACCGAAGAAACCGTAAGAGAACTTAACAAGACCCTTGAAAACGATTTTCAGATTCAGCTTGCAGGCTATACGGATACGGGTGTGGATGTCGGTAAAGTGGGCGGCGGTTTTTCTTTAAACCGCAGGCTCGGCAGTAATAAGGAGCTGAAAAGCCTTGCCGACTTTTGCAAAAATAACGGAATAGACGCCTATATGGATTATGAAACGGTTAAATTCAGCAAAAGCGGCGGCGGTTTTTCCGTAGGTCGGGACGCGGCGTTTAATGTGGGCGAATTAAAGGCGGTTTTATACGATTATGATATTGCGGCAAAAAGCAAGGATAAGGACTCCGCATATTATCTGCTTTCACCCGCAAAGCTTACCGCAGCAGGAGAAAAGCTGATTAAAAAGGTTGGCAATAGCCCGCTTAGCGGCATATCCCTTGCAACGCTTTCTAACACATCATACTCGGATTACAAAAATAAGGAAAGCACCGAATACTACTCAAAAAGCGGAATGACCGATAAAGCAGCCGAGATATTCAAGGCGGTTGCGGGCAGCGGCAAAAAGCTGCTTTCATCCGACGCCAATTTGTATGCGGCGGTGCTGTCGGACGCGGTGGTAAATACCCCGATATGCTCATCGAGAGATTATTCATATACGGCGGACATTCCGTTTTACGCAATGGTAATGAAGGGGAGAGTACCGCTTTACTGTGCGAATATCAATATGCTGTCGGACGCGGAGGATACGCTTTTGCACGCAATGGAGGGCGGCATGGGTATAGGCTATACCGTGATTGAAAAATGGAACAACTCCCTTATCGATTCGCAGAATATACGGTTTTACAACTGCGTGTATTCAGATATTAAAAACAGCATTACCGAGAATGCGGCAAAGGTATCCGAGCTTTTGAATAAAGCGGACGGTTCTGCAATAAAATCCCACAGAATATTGGCGGGCGGCGTTCGCGAAACGGTGTTTGAAAACGGAACGACTGTGTATGTGAATTACGGTGATACCGCTGCCGAAACGCCGCACGGCGAGGTTAAAGCACATAATTATCTTGTATTGGAGAAGCTGTCATGAAAAATAAAAGGATGAAGGGAATAGAACAGCTTAACAGGAAATACGGCAGAATTTTTGTGTTGCCGTGGGTAATAGGAATGCTGCTTTTTTACATAATACCGTTAGTGCAGTCATTCCTCTTTTCGGTAAGCGATGTAAGCGTTTACAGCGGCGGAATAAAGCTTGACTTTATCGGGTTCAGCCGTTATAAAAGCCTTATTCTGACCGACCCCGATTATACCGCACTTGTGAAAGAGGCGCTGCTCTCTTTCCTGTACTCGCTGCCGGTCATAATACTGCTTAGTATGGTGTTGGCGCTTTTGCTTAATCAGAAATTTCGCGGCAGGCTGTTTTTCAGGTCACTTTATTTTCTGCCGGTTATTATTTCCACGGGGGTTGTAATAAATCTTCTGTTTTCAACCACCAGCAGTGATCTGTCCAATATAGGCGTGTCGGAAAACTATTCTTCAAATATGTTTGACGTTGAGGATATTATAGAGTGGTTAGGTCTTACCGGCGGCATTGCCGAATATATCAGCCTGATAATAAGCAAGGTGTTTGACCTGATTTGGAAATGCGGTATTCAAACGGTACTGTTTATAGCCGGTCTGCAATCCGTGCCTGTCTCGCTTTACGAGGCTTCTAAGGTAGAGGGGGCTACAAAGTGGGAGGAATTCTGGTTTATAACCTTTCCCATGCTTTCGCGCGTAACATTGCTGGTTTCGGTGTTTACCATGGTTGAGCTTATAACCGATACGAATGTTGAGCTTGTTTCCAATGTCTACAATTCAATGACCGCAGGCGTTTACGATAATCCGTCTACCATGATGTGGATGTATTTCATAGTGGCCGGCGGGGTTATCGGCTTGCTGATAGTTCTTTACAACCGTATTCTTATGAGACGTTGGGAAAATTGAAAAGGGGGGTTGAAAAATGGAACATAACGAAAATTCAAAAAGCCTTTTGTCAGGCAACCGCCTTAAGCATATGAAAAAATGCGGAAAGGGGCTTATAATTTCCGCCGCACGGCTCATAATTCTTCTTTCAATCGGCTTTATAATCATATATCCGCTCTTTTATATGATAGTTTGCTCTGTTCAAAGCAAGGATGCCTTTTACGATTCCACAAGGGTATGGATACCGACGCAATTTGCCGTAAAGGAAAATTTCAAGGCGGCTTTCGGCGCTATGAATTATGCAAAATCCTTTTGGTATACTGTAAAGTATGCCGTTGTGAGCGCGCTTTTAGAGGTTGCCTCCTGCGCGTTTGTGGGCTACGGCTTTGCAAGATTTGAATTTAAGGAGAAAAAGCTTTACACGCTTTTGCTGTTTATGACTATTTTAATACCCGATATGATACTTCTCATACCGCGAATGGTCAATTTCTCATCCTTGGACTTTTTAGGAATATTCGGGCTGTTTAACAGGCTTACGGGTATAGATATAAGACCGAATGTTTTAAATTCCGCAGTGGTTTTTTGGCTGCCCTCTGTTTTCGCAACGGGCTTGCGCTCCGGCGTGCTTATATACATATATATCCAGTTCTTTAAGGGGCTTCCCCGTGAATTGGAGGAGGCGGCTTATGTTGACGGTGCAAACCATTTTAAGACCTTTTTCTCTATTGCATTGCCAAGCTCGGGAGTTGTAATTCTGACCGTAACGGTATTTTCGCTTATATGGCACTGGAACGACTATCTGCTCAGCGGAATGTATTTGACCGAAAATTACCCGCTTGCAATGCAGCTTGATATGCTTAAGCAGACAATAATGCTTATGTATGACGTTCGCGTTGATACATCCAATCCGCAAACAATGGCATATTTAATGGCGGGGTGTTTGCTTTTCATTCTGCCGATGCTAATTGTATATATGATTTTGCAAAAGGGCTTTATTGAAAGCATAGACCGCGTGGGTATTACCGGATAAAACGGCAGCGGCACAATATGAGGAAGGGGGAATACAGAACCCGATAACTGTTATTTTATTAAGAAAGGAAGGAAAAAATTGACTAAAAGAATTTTTGCTTTGCTTTTGGCTGTTTTATTGATTGCCTGTGCGGGCTGCGGAGAAGAAACGCCGAAACGCAGAAAAAAGAAAGTTATTGTTGTAAGAAAGCCGGATACCGTACAGTCGGATGAAGTTACCTCAGAGGAGGAAACACCGTCCGATACGGACAGTACGTATGATGATACCGATGATAACGGCAACGACGGCGGCAGTAATAACAGCAGCGGATTACCCGCCGATTATGTGCGGCGCGAGCTTGCCTCAAAAACAGCGATCGTCGGTGAAACCTGCCCTGCCGAGTATACTTCCTCCGTTTCGGGCTGGAACGGCCCTGCGGGATACGTCATTGTTTATCCTAAGGGCAGCATTCAGCTGAAACATATGGCGCTGCAGCTGCAAAATTATTTTGAGCAGGAGGCGGGCATTAAGCTTACCGTGACGGATGACAGCGCCAAGGCGGTTGAAAAGGAGCTGCTTGTGGGAGATACCGCAAGGCGGAAATCCAAGCTTAAGGAAACGCAGTACGCCGTGACGCTAAGCGGGAAAAAGCTTATTTTTGAAAGCGGAAACTTTAACGGCGTTATAAAGGCGGTAAAATGGTTTATTTCCCTTGATTACCAAAAAGGCAAGGTTAATCTGATAAAGGGTAACTATGGCTTTGAAAGCACCAAAAAACGCGAAAACGGCGAGTATAAGTTTGTCTGGGGCGACGATTTCGACGGCAACGCGCTTGACCCTTCGCATTGGAATCTTACCTTGCAGATGGACAGTCTCGGTCAGAGCAGCCTTGTAATATCATCCGAAAAGGAAAATATCAATGTTTCGGACGGTACGCTGAGAATATCGGGCACACGTGCATTTGACCTTAAAAACAAGGATGTAAAATACGCCGCGCCTTATTCGGTAAGCACGCGGTATAAAATGAATTTCCTTTACGGATATATGGAGCTTCGCGCACGGTATCCCGCATGGTCGGGCTCATGGCCGTCATGGTGGATGACTGGAAACTGCAAGGACGGTCCCGCCGCCGTGGCTTACCCCAATGCCGAGGACAGGAATAATGCAGGCAATATTTTAAAAACAAGTTTTTTTGCCGAGATAGATATTCTTGAGTATACCAATGCCATTTCAAACATTCACAAATGGTATTTTGACGGCAAATGGACGCAGCTTAACGCATACCGCCCGTGCAATCCACTTGAACGCACCGAAGAGGATTCCTACATTTACCATGTTTACGGCTTTGAGTGGAATCCAAAGGAAATAAAGGTTTACTGTGACGGAAAGCTTTACAACAGGGTAGATATTACTACCACCTATGATGATATGGGCGATATGGCGGATTTCCAAAACCCGATGGAAATGATGTTCAATAACCATGTTCAGCCGGGCGGAGTTCCTACGAACAATGCAGCATTCCCGTTTGATTATTATATAGATTATGTACGTCTGTATCAGAAAGACGGCGAGGACGGGCTTTGGATAAGAGACCGCGATAAGGGTACAGGCACGCTGTGGTCCAACAGCTGATTTTTAAGGAGCGATTGCTAAATGAAAAATAAATCCAAAAGAATAACTGCACTTCTCTTTGCAGCGATTATGCTCGTTTCCGCCGCAGGCTGCAAAAAGAGCAATACATCATCTTTGTCAGATGAGATTGAGTATGTTTATGTTGACGGCGACGGCAGCACTGTGTCCGGCGGCAGCGGCTCTTCAGGCAGCACTGTGTCCGGCGGCGGTAATACCGGTAAGAGCGGTGCTGCATCAGGCAGCAGCAGTACTTCAAAGCCGGGCAAGACGGAAACGGTGAACGACGGGGTAGACCCCTCAAAGTATAAAAATAAAACCGTTATTTACGCTACCTGGCGCGACCCGAAGCTCAACGAGGATAAGGCGACCGTTGAAAACTTCACTAAGAAGTACGGAATCAAGGTTAAAACCGACCTGATAAGCGAGGGCGGCTATATACAGACCGTTATCGGCCGTATTGCGGCGGGTAACGCGCCCGATGTGTTCTTCTGCACCTATGCATGGCCCGCCTGCCTCAATGCATTACAGCCTATAGACGCAGCAAAGCTTAATTTGAACGAATCAATATGGGATCAGTCGCTTATTAAGGATACCACCGTTAACGGAAAGAAATATCTTGTAAACACCGTTTCAAACATTTGGAACGACTTTGATATGGTGTTCTACAACAAAAAGATATTTAAACAGCACGGTATAACTACGCCCGAGCAGTATGTAAAACAGGGCAAATGGACCTTTGATGCATTAAAGAAATGTATGCAGGAGGTTGACGCTAAAGGCGATAACTATATCGGCGGCATACTTAATTACGAGGGTATTGTTGCAAGCACGGGCGAGGGCATTCTTAAAATGAACAACGGCAAGTTCACCTATAACTACACCGATAAGCTTGCCGAGGTTGTGAAATGGGTTGCCGAAGGCAAAAAGTCGGGTTACATAGGCGGTACGGACGCTTCGTACGGTCAGGAGCAATTCAAAAAGGGCAACGTGGGTATTTTAACCGGTTTCAGCTGGTGCTTAAAGAAGACGGGCGGATTAAGCGGAATGAACCCGAACGATATAGGCTTTGTGGAGATGCCGTCGTGGGATGCCGGTTCAAAAGCTGTTCCCGCAACCTTTGTTCGCGGTTGGGGTATATGCCGCGGCGCTAAGAACCCCGTTGCGGCAGGTATATTCCTGAGATATTACCTTGACGTTAATCACTATGACGCCACATCTGCGTTTATCAATTCCGAGGCTTCCAAATTCTTCTTTAACGTTTCCTCAAAGAATACCGATAAAACCAACAGATATTATGTTTACGGCGGCGGTGTGGGCAGCGTTACGAGCGCGTTTAACGGCTACTACTCGGTAACGGATATGAATCCCTCGCAGGTTGATACGTATTTCAGCACCAATAAGAACACATTTAACGCCGGTGTTGCCGCCTTAAACGATGTTTTGGCAAAGGCTGAGTAACAGTGCCATTCTGACGAAAGGAGCTTGCGTGAGACATCACGCAAAATACAGAAATGCCAAAAAAGGTTTTAACCGTAATTTTAATTTTATCACTTGTAATCGGTTGCTTGATCGGCGTAGGTATGGTATCGGCCGAAAAGACCGCCGAAGGCTGGGACGGCACTGTAGCCGAGGAATTTGCCTCGGGCGACGGCTTTTCGCCGGAAACCGCGTTTTTAATTAAAAACGCCTCGCAGCTTGCATTGGCGGTAACCTACGGACCGTCCTCCGAGGGGAGATATTTCAAGCTTGCAAACGATATTGTTATCAACCCCGATTTGAAAAGCAACCCTAAAAGCTGGTTTGACGCCGACTGCGACTTACCCGCCGATGACAGAATATTCTGCGGAACATTTGACGGCAACGGCTATACGGTAAGCGGACTTTATTACTGCGGCGAGGGTAAAAATACGGGGCTGTTCCCCATAATTACCGAAAAAACGAAAATTAAGAATTTGCGCATAGCAAACTCTTATATTGAGGGCGCGACCTATGCAGGAGCCGTTGCAGGATTTTTAAGCGTTGCCAATACCGGCTGGTATGTAAACGGCTATTCGGATAATTACCCGAGTCTTCGCTATTGCGCAATTGCGGAGGATGTAACCGTTAAGGCGAAAAACGCCGCCGCTTACGCGGGACTGGTGGTGGGCAACGGCGCCTCGTATGTAAGTATTGACAACTGCTTCTTTGCGGCAAAGCTTGAGGGCGAGGAGCACAGCGGCGCAGAGGCGGGCGATTATTGGACACACGGCTGGGATCAGTGGTTTTTCCTGACGAACATTTTCTCCGTTACTCCGTTTAATACCTACCGCAATTCCGTAAAGGGAGAGAATGTTTACACCACTCTAAGCTATGAAAATATGCCCGATTGGTTTACAAAGCTCAGCGAAACAGAGGCTAAAGGCGATAACGCACAGAGCAGTATGCCGGGTCTTGATTTCACTAAGATTTGGATGGTGAATGAAAACGCATATCCCTCGTTAAATGTATTTTTCCGTACCGAAACATATAAGGTCTCCTTTGATGTATCGGCTGTTGAGGGTGCAAAGCCGATTCCCGATTTAGAGGCACAAAAGGGTAGAAAGTTCACAATCCCTGCAGCGCCCGATAATTGCCACTGGCTTATAGAAAACTCCGCCGTTTCGGGAGAGGTTTACATAACAAAGGACACCGTTATTAAGGCGGAACTTCACAGCGGAGGCAATGCAACCTGTAACCAAAAGGCTGTTTGCACCGTTTGCGGCAGTGAATACGGCGAAATTTCAAAAACGCACGGCTCGGTTTCGTTTGTGGGGAAATACCCACCATCCTGCTCCGAAACGGGATACACGGGGGATGAGGTATGCGATATTTGCGGCAAGCTTATAAAAAAAGGGTCGGTCATTCCCAAAACAGCACACAGCTTTGTGGATGACGAATGTGTTGAATGCGGGGCAAGTAAATCAAGCGGGACGATTATTAACGCGGATATTGAACCGACAGTACCCGTTGCTCCGCCTAAAAATACGACCTCGCAGCCCGAAAGCACCGCAAAGCCCGCGCCGCCGAGTACCGATAATTCCGATAAGGCGGTCGAGGAGATAAACAGCACACCCGAAGAGAACGAACCCACCGTGAAACCCGATAATGAGGACGCAAAGACCGTTTCCGACACAAATACCGAAAACGACAGCGGCACAGACAGCGGAAATGTACTTTTAACGGTTCTGATTTCGCTGAGCGCTTTGCTTTTTGTTTCGGCTGCGGCTATGTTCATCATTTATTTCCGTAATGCTAAGGCTTACAGCCCTAAACAGATATAACAGCGCACTTTGTCTTTAAGGCATTAACCTATATTATTTTCTGATTATAAGAAAGAAGGAAGATTTAATGTTAAATTTCAAAAAGATTTTGACAATTACCTGCGCACTTTCTCTTGTATTTACAATGCTGTTTACGGCAATGCCCACAGGCATAACCGTTACCGCCGCAGGAGCTAATTGGGATGGCTCTGTAGCGGAAAGCTTTGCATCCGGCAGCGGAACTGCCGAGTCCCCATACATTATAACCACAGCTTCGGAGCTGGCACGTGCCGTGCAGCAGGGCGCTGCCTCAAACGGCGTGTACTATAAGCTTGCAAACGATATTGTTATCAACAGCGATTTAAAAAATAACCCCACCAATTGGTTTGGCGCATCAAATTACGAGGCGTGGAAGTTCTGCGGCACGTTTGACGGTAACGGCCACACAATAAGCGGACTTTATTATTCGGGAAATGAGCCGTATGCAGGTTTGTTTCCGATTATAAACCAAAACGCACGCATTAAAAATCTCGGTATTGAAAACTCTGTTATAAACGGCGGAGAATGCGCGGGAGTTATTGCGGGTTATTTATACATGGAAACCGCTATCGGTTGGGTGGCAAACGGTTACTCGCCTAACTATCCTTCCCTTGCGCAGTGCTATATTGCCGAGAATGTAACCGTAAACGCCGATTATGCCGGTGGCTTTGCCGGACGTGCGGTAGGTGCAGGTTCGGTTTACATAACACTTTACAACTGCTTTATCGGCGCGAAAATAAACGGTGCTAAGGACGCCGGCGCAGATGTCGGCACAGGCTGGCCGGGCTGGGGCGACTACCACTCATACCCTGAAAACGTAATTACAACAACGCCTTTCAATACGGATTTATTTGGCTATAAGGGCGACCATGTATATACCACGGCGGAGGACGCCAATATGCCCGATTGGTTTACAAAGCTGACCGAGGCACAGGCTAAGGGCGCTGCTGCGGAAATGAATATGTCGGGGCTTAACTTTACCACTATTTGGCAGACCAATGAAGGGGAGTATCCCTCTCTTCGTATTTTCAATGGGGTTACCATTGATATTTGGGACGGTACTGTGGATCAGAGCCTTGCGGGTGACGGAACGGCAGCTTCTCCCTGCCTTGTAACCTCTGCTGCGGAGCTTGCGGGTGTTGCAACTCTCGGCAAGACAGCCACTACCGGCAAATATTACAGACTTACCGCGGATGTTGACTTGAGCGCGAAAAGCTGGTATTTCGGCAACTTTACAAACAATTCCGACGATAATGTGTTCAACGGCAACTTTGACGGCGCGGGACATAAAATATACGGCTTGAATATTGTGAACCCGAATTTCAGTTGGGGTCTTTGCACCGGTCTTTTCCCCGTAATAGGAAATAACGCGCATATCAAAAGCATAGGAATAATAGGCGCAAATATAGATGTTACAAATCAATGGCACAATGACAGCCGTGCCGGCTTTATCTTCGGCGGGGCTACTCTCACCAATTCCTGGAATGCAGAGGATAACACCTGGTATAATTCCGATATAGTTTCGGTTGAATACTGCTATGTTGACAGCACCTCAAAAATGGCGGCGGGTTATTCGGGCGGCATAGGCGGCGTTGTCACCTCGGGCAATGAGGGTCAGGGCTTTATAAGAATTTCCAATTGCGGCATTGCGGCGGAATTTGACGATGACGACTATGCCTGCGGCGGTATAGGCGATATTTGGAATGCAGAGGCTTTGTATGACCGCCTTTATACCGTAAGCGACTTCAGCGGTAAAAATGCACACCGCAGATTGGCTTATGCTTATTCCTGCGCCCACCTAAGTGAAGATGAATTAAACGCCGGCGCGGTATATCTTGACCCGGAGAAGATGACAGGCGAAGCCGCCGCTCAAAATATGGCAGGCTTTGATTTTGATAATGTATGGCAGACGACAGGCGGTGAAATGCCTACGCTCAGAGTATTTAACCGCACCTCGCTTGAACAGCCGATTACCGCGGTACAGATAAGCACCGACGGTGCAGGTACACAGAACGGCACTAAATTTGTTGTTAAAAACACCTTCCCCGGTACTACTTTAAATGAAATGACCTCTTCGGATATAGTGGTCAATGTTAAGGGGAAAACCAAAACAGTTAAAGAAACCGGCATTATTATAATGCGCTCCGGTGCAGACGTTTATGACTTGGATGAAGTTAGGAACGACCCCATAACGGGCTACCGCATAAAGGGCTATGTAAGGGGCGCGGTTGATACCGAGAAGCTTAACATACTTGAAAGCGGCATTACCTTCGGCGTTACCGTTAAGGGAACAAAGAATTATGCGGCTCGAACCTATACCGTATTTACAGACGGCACGTCTGCAACGGGCGATATTTGCACAAGTGCGCCTGCAGGCAGCGGCTCTGCTGACGGATATACCGTAAACGACGGCGCATATGCTTTGGGCGACGCTAACTTTGACGGTGAGTTTAACGTGCTTGACCTTGTAAGAATCAAAAAGTATTCCGTAGGCGCTGCGGGCTACAAGGCGGGTCTTATTGACGAAATAGTAGACGTGACAGCGGACGGGGCTTTTAATGCGGCGGATGTTGCGGAGGTTAAAAAATACCTGATTGGCGGCAAAACATTTTCCGACGGCGATACTTCGATAGTCTCCGATTACAGCCTCGTGTGGAGCGATGAGTTTGACTATGCGGCTCTGAATACCGAAAAATGGGGCTTTAATGACGATATGGGCGGATATGCGGATATGTGTACCGCCACAGGCTCGGATGTACAGAGCATTTCCAAAAGTAAAAACGGCGAAAGCTTTTTAAGACTGAGAAACTATTACAACGGCGCACAGTATGTTGCTCCGAAATCCGTAAATACAAAGGAAACAATGAATTTTACCTACGGTTATGTTGAAATGCGTGCAAAGCTCCCGACAGGGCAGGGCGTATGGCCGAGCTTTTGGCTTAAATCCGCCGATACCACATCTGCGGGGTATAATACCGAGGTGGATGTTGTTGAGATTTTCGGGGATACTGCCGTAAATTCCAATCTTCATAAATGGTTTGACGGCAAGAGCTATTCGTACAACGGTAATAAAAATCACTACAATTTAAGTGACGGCGAGTGGCACACCTACGGTATGAAGTGGAATTTTAACGAAATTACAATGTATATTGACGGGCAGCAGATAATGAGCTATAACCTTAATACGAATTTCGGTCCCGACAACGGCGGAATGAACGGTTTCAGAGAACCAATGTATCTTATAATCAACAATCATCTTTTCACTCCGTCTTATGTTGCAAGCGACGACGGTGCCTGGGCTGCAAGCCATGTGGTTTCCGAAAATTACGGCGGCTCTGTTTATGACATTGATTATGTAAGGCTTTATCAGAATGCCGATTGCAGCATAACAATAAAATAAAATCTTAAATGCGGGCTGCGCAGGGTGTGCCCTGCGCGGCCGTGAGGGAAAACTCTTATTTCCGAAAAGGCATACCAAAGGCTTAAAATGCCCTGACTGCGGCAAACGGTAAATAATATCCTTTTGCCGAAAGCGAGGTTGAAAAATGAAAAAAAATCTTTTATATCACCGTGCTAAAAAGCTGGCTGCGTTTATCTGTGCTGCGGCGCTTGTTTTAACACTGGTGTATATTATTCCTGCCGTGGCGGAAAATCACTCAGTTTGGGACGGTAAAACAAACGTAAACACCGTAAAATATGACGGCGGCACAGGCAGTGAGGAAGATCCGTACCTCATATCAAACGGCGCCCAGTTGTACAAAATGGTGTCTAAAAGTAAAAGCAAGGACGGCAAGCAATATTTTAAGCTTACGGCTGATATTTACCTTAATGACATTGCAAAGGAAAACTGGATAAAAGGCGCAAATAAATGGTATACGGCCCTGGCTTCGCGCTACTGGTACGGCAGTGTTTTTGACGGCGCGGGTCATACAATATACGGCTTGTATTTGGATACGGATAAAATAGTCGCCTTGTTTCCGTCGCTTTCAGAGGGAGCGGTTATAGGAAATCTCACAATATCCGACGCATATGTTCGCACAACCAACGGCTATGCCGCGGCGATTACGGGGACTACACAGGAATTTAACAGCGATAATAATATTAAAATATCCTGCTGTGCAGTTCTTAATTCAAAAATAAGCGGTATGGGCAACTCGCAAACCTCTGCCGCCTTTGTAGGCAGAGTAGTAGGTCCGCTTGTTATTGAAAACAGCTATGTGAGAGACTGTGATATTAAGCACGACGGCTCCGCTACGGATGTTGCCGCCTTTACGGGCGACGGCTGGTGGCCGGGTAAAGCTACGATACGCAACAGCTGGTCTTCGGGCGTTTATCCCTGCGCACCGTATAAGGAGGGTAACGCAGGCTTCTTTACCTGCAAAAACGTATATACCGACGCAGAGCCCGCCAAAAAGGCGCAGGAATCGGTTAAAACCGTAAGGCGTGTCAGCACCGACGATTTAAAGGGCGAGAATGCCGCCGTAACCCTTAAAAAATTTGATTTTGATTATATTTGGGAGACCGCCGCGGGTTACCCCGAGCTCAGAAAAAAAGAGGGCGGGCTTTCCGAGTATGACGACGCTCTCCCCGGTCAGATCTGGTCAGGCACTGTTGCCAAGGCTTATGCCGGCGGCACGGGAACTGAGGAAGATCCGTATCTTATTTCCACCGGCGGTCAGCTGGCACTGCTTGTAAGCACATGCGCCGGCGGCGTGCGGCACAAGGGCGAGTATTTCAAGCTGACTCACAACATAATCCTTAACGATACATCCTATGAAGGCTGGCAGGAAGACGCAAACCTGTGGTATTTTGCCGTACATATGCAGTGGGGCTTTGAGGGCACGCTGGACGGTGACGGCCATATAGTTTCGGGTCTTTACTGCCAAAACGACCAGCTTTCGTATATTTACTGCGGCATAATTCCCGTTTTAAGTGTGGGCGGCGTTGTTAAAAATATAGGACTTGTAAATTCCGAAATATCTTTCAGCCATGAACAGAAAGAAACCGTTGCGGGCGGTATTGTCGGTACGGTTTCGGCAACAGAGCCCACGCCCGGAGAGACGGATGCCGCGATTATTTCGCAGTGCTTTGCCGATTCCACGGTTACTCTTTCGGCGTATGCGGCTGCGGGCATAGTAGCCTACGGCGCGCAGACCACCGAGATCAACAACTGTTATTTTACGGGTATGATTGACTCCGAAAGAAAAAACCTTGGCGCAATTGCAGGCTTTAACTGGTCATGGTACGGGCTGAGAATCAACAGCTGCTATGCGGCAACCCAAATGGCAAACGGAATTATAGGCGCGGCGGATTCGGGACAGACAAAGTATACAAACTGCTATACATTGGCGTACCAGTCCGATTCCGGCATAAGATCGCTTTACTACGTTTCTAAAATGAACGGCGAAGAAGCCAAAAAAAATATGGACGACCTTGATTTTGAAAAAATCTGGGTTACAAGAGAAAACGAAACGCCGGGGCTGCGCATATTTGAGGAGAGCAGGGAACTGTACTCGAATAAGCACGATTTTGATATTGTCGACGAGCCGCGTTATATTGAAATATCGTTTGTTACCTACACCGATGAAGTTATTGATTCTATCTACACAACCGACTTCGCCGTAATAGATTTTCCCGTTCCCGAAAAACGCTTTGGGTACGAATTTGTCGGTTGGTGCACCGATGATACTTTAGCTATGCTTTACCCGACAAATATTGCCCCCGTTTACGATATAACCCTGTACGCAAAGTGGAAGGCGGTAGGTCTTGAGCAGACATTTGAAAACTACCCCGCCACGGAGTACGATATGGATTACGACTACGTGCTTTATAAAATGGGTGTTGCGGATTTTTCAACCGATTACGTACACAGCGGAGTAAAATCAATTCATAGAGTAGGCGAAAGCGAGGAAAAGGAAGATTTTCTCCTTTTCTATGAGGAGGAGCTGCAGATCGGTAAAAAATATACCCTGAATTTTTGGGCAAATACCGATGAAGAGCACGCTATAGTCGAGGCGTCCCTTGTTCATCTTACTTGGCCCGATGTTAACGAGCCGAACGTAGGGGTCGGCAGAACCTTCAGGCTGAATTTAAGGCAGGGTAAATGGAGACAGTACACCTGTACGTTTACCGCACAGTCAAAGTGGATAGCAATGCGGCTGAGCGGCGGTCACAGCGTATTTTTGGATGATTTCTTCTTCTATACCTCGGGTGAAAACGGAACTATTTATAATGTAAGTCAGTCCGACAGCAATAATACCGTAATACCCGACAGCAGCAACATTTCAAATACCGATACCGTTTCAAATTCCGATACGGTAATTAAGCCCGAAGCTAATAAAGATAATTCGGCGGAAAAAACCGATGATAATTCTCAAAGCACCGTGACCGACGGGAAGAAAAACAACGGTTCTGCAAAAGGCGGCTGCAGCACCGAAGACGGCAAGCATAATTACCTTTATCTCTACATTATCATTGCCGCGATGGCAGCTTTAAATGCCGTTGCCGCAATAATGCTTATTACAAAAAAGCGGAAACACGTGAGATAAAGCCGCTGTGAAAGACAGCCGCAGCATAAGCGCCTTAACGCGGCTGTCTTTTCTCTAATCTTACACATTTATGCGGGAGGATAATTCAGAATGAAAACCTATAACGTAATAGATTACGGTCTTTGCCCCGACGGAGAAACACCGAACAGCGACGCGCTTTCCGTTCTTATAAACGGTCTGCCCGATAACAGTACATTGCTTTTTCCGAGCGGCAGGTATTATTTCCCGAAAAATGTGATTATTAAAAATAAGCAAAGGCTTACATTGCAGGGCGACGGTGCGGTTTTAATAACTCACTTTGAACCCTGCGGCGATCCGGCTTATGTCAACGAGCTTTTTAATTTCTACGATTGCGAGGATATTTTATTATCCGATTTTGTAATAACCACCGATAATCAGATAGGCTGGTCGGGCGTAGTTAAGGCGGTAAATACCGAACAGCTTTATTACGATGTTGAAATTTACGAGCAGTTTGAGGTAACGGGCTTTGAGCACCCGATTGCAGTAAATACCTGCGACAGCGACGGTACTCCCGATTATTTATTCGGTAACGATGTATGGAGGGAAGAGGAGGCTGTTATTGTAAACGGCGAGGAAAAAAAGCGCTTCGGCGGTCATTATTACGACGTTATGGGAAAAAACCTTTGCAGATTTAAGGCGGGGGACGCAGAAAGCCTTAAAAAATTATGCGTCGGTGAGCAGGTATGCTATCGCTTTTTTATTTACGGCTGCTGCGATATAAGCCTTAATTCGGTAAAGCGGGCGTTGCTTAAAAATATAAATATACAAAGAGCGTCGGGTATGGCGCTTGTTATAAGCGGCAGAAGCAGAGACGTAGCATTGGAGAATTTCAATCTTAAGGCTGCAGACGGTTCTAAAGAACTTTATGCCTCCAATGCGGACGGTATACACATAAACGGTCTCGGCGGATACCTGAAAATGAAAAACTGCGAGTTTATAGGGCTCGGAGACGACGCGCTGAACGTACATTCCGTTCCCGGCGAAATATCAAAGGTACTGAATAACGGCGAGTTTGATATTCTCCAACCGTATTTTAATAATTTTGCTCCGCCGAAATATGCAAAGCTGCCCGAATACTGGGCAGAAAATGGCGATGTTATAGAGGTCTACAATAAGGCGACCTTTGAAAAAACAGGCGAGCTTACGGTTGAAAGCTATTCGGACGGAAAGCTTAAAGTCTCTCGGGTGCAGGGAGAACCCGCCGACGGAAACCTGCTTATAAATACCGCGTTTTGTCCGTCGGTCTCTATTTCAGACTGCACGGTTAAAAATACCCGTGCACGCGGATTTTTGATTCGCACACGGGATGTTACGATTGAAAGCTGCTTTATTTACGGCATTTCGCTCCCCGCGATACTTATAACGCCGGATATAGTAGTATGGCATGAGGTCGGAAATTCACGCAATGTGCTTATAAAAAATAACACGTTTGAAAAATGCGCGATAATAGAAAGTCCTGCCAACAGGGGAGCAATTGCAATTAAAAGCTGCGACGACGACGTGAATAACATCGATTATCGGTCGTATGTTCACAGTGATATTAAAATACTTAACAATAAATTTATAAATATAGCTAACAGCGCGGTTTATGCCTCGGCAACCAAGGGTCTTACCATTGCGGGCAACAGCTTTGAAAACTGCTGCAATAACCCGCATAACAATACAGAGCAGGGAATAAGATACGATATTTTTGCCGAAAATTGCGCCGATGTTTCGGTTTTCGGCAACACCACAACTCAAAATGCCGAGAAATTATTTATGTACAGAGACTGTTCTGACGTAAAAGACTGATTTTAAAGTAAAGGATATTATTTATGATTTTTCCTAATAAATATATTGCCGCAGGAACAGAGTACGCGGATTTGGAGCATTTTGTCCCCGCACCGATTTTCAGAAAAAAATTCACTGCTTCAGGCACGGTAAAAGCCGAAATAATTATCGGCGCTGCCGGCTTTTACAAGCTTTTTATAAACGGAAAGAATATTACCAAGGGTGAGCTTGCACCGTATATCAGCAATACCGAGGATATTGTGTATTATGACCGCTATGATGTAACCGACTTAATAAGCGAGGGTGAAAATGTTATTGCGGTGCTTTTGGGAAACGGCTTTCAAAATAACCCGGGCGGCGCGGTTTGGGATTTTGAAAAGGTTTATTGGCGCAGCGCGCCTAAGTTTGCGCTGCGTGCAAGCATTATTGACCGTGCGGGCGGCATTACAGAGCTTGAAACCGACGAAAGCTTTAAGGTGTGCGCATCCCCCATACTTTTCGACGATTACCGCTGCGGCGAATATTACGATGCAAGGCTTGAAACGGACGGTATCTATTTATCCGATTATGATGACGGCAGCCTTAAAAATGCAATTTCAGTGCCCTCGCCTAAGGGTGAAAAAAGACTTTGCACGGCTGAGCCCGTGCGGTTTTATAAAGAACTGAAGCCTGTATCAGTCACACGGCATTTAAACGGCAGGCTTTATGATTTCGGGGAAAACAACACCGGAGTTTGCAGGCTTTCGCTTAATGCAAAGGCGGGTCAAAAAATAATTCTGCGCTACGGCGAATGGCTTGACAACGGCACATTTTCCCGTAAAAACATCAGCTTTCCGGGGCAGCAGACCGCACTGCAGGAGGAATTTGTTCAGAAGAGCGAATACATTTGCAGGGACGGCGAGCAAACCCATATTCCGAGCTTTATTTATAACGGCTTCAGATACGTTTATGTTGAGGGCGTTACCGATGAACAGGCTTCGGAGGAACTGCTTACATTTATGTGTATGACGTCGGATTTCGGCGAGTGCGGCAGCTTTTCCTGCTCTGATGAAACGGTGAACAAGCTGCAGGGGATTACGCGCCGCTCAGACCGTTCCTGCTTTATATATTTTCCGAACGATTGCCCGCAAAGAGAAAAAAACGGCTGGACTGCCGACGCCGCGCTTTCCTGCGAGCATATGCTTCTTAATTTCAAGCCCGAAAAGAGCCTTACCGAATGGCTTAGAAATATCGTTTGCGCGCAGGATGAAAAGGGTGCTTTGCCGGGTATTGTCCCCACGGGCGGCTGGGGCTTTGAATGGGGCAACGGTCCTGCGTGGGATCAGGTTTTGGTTGAAATTCCTTACCGAATTTATCAATACCGCGGAAACACCGAGCCTGCCGAAATTGCGGCTTCCGCAATTTTAAGATATATTCTATACCTCAATTCCCGAAGGGACGCCGACGGACTTATAGCTATCGGCTTAGGGGATTGGTGCGCAATAAATTATAACGGCAGCGCCGCCGCGCCGCTTATTCTTACCGACAGCATAACCTCGCTGGAAATTTTTCGCAGGGCAGCGGTTATATTTAAGGCTGTAGGCGACGAAAACGGGCACAGGATTGCCGAGAAGCTTTATAATGGTATGCGCGCGGATATAAGAAAAAAACTTATTGATTTTAATACAATGACTGCGTTCGGAGACTGTCAGACATCACAGGCAATGGCAATTTTTTACGGCGTATTTGACGAAAGCGAAAAATCGGCTGCCTTTAAGGTGCTTTTGGGGCAGATAGCAAAAGCGGAAAACCATATGTCGGTAGGCGTTTTGGGCGGCAGGGTAATATTCCATGTATTATCGGAAAACGGCAGGGCGGATTTGGCACTCAAAATGATTACCCGCCCCGATTACCCATCCTACGGCAACTGGCTTGAAAACGGAGCTACCACCCTTTGGGAAAGGTTTTACACGGTCGGCGGACATATTGATTCGCTGAACCACCATTTTTGGGGAGATATAAGCAATTGGTTTATTTCATCAATTGCAGGTATCAGGGTAAACCCGAAGGTTGACGATATAACATATTTTGAAATCAGACCTAACTTTGCAGCAAAGCTCCGAAATGCCGCGGCACGGCACAACACCCCAAACGGCGTAATATCTGTTTTGTGGGAACGAACGGAGGAAAATACCGTCGTTTTGAAAATTGAAAAGGCCGAGGCGCTTCACGGCAAAATTTCCTTGCCCGAGGGCTGTGTATTCACAGACGGTTCTTGCGAAAAATCAGCCGAAAGCGGAGAATATATTGTTTGCAAACAGGAGGGAATTGCGTGAAAAACGAAAGAATAATCAATATTATAAATTATTTTCGCTCAGAGGATTGGCGCTATGCCGATACCCTGCACGGCACTGCCGTAAATTTACTTGAAATTTGCAAGAGATATTCTATGCCGTGCACTTTTTTGCTGCTCTACGACGCAATGATAAAACCCGAATACAGCGAACTGTTTTTAAAAGATCCCGACCCAAATATAGAGGTGGGGCTTTGGCTTGAGCTTTCAAAAGAGGCGGTTGAAAGGGCGGGGCTTGAGTGGAAAGAAGAGCATAACTGGACATGGCATGTAAATCCGGGTATGGTTTTGGGGTATGATGCCGAGGCGCGGGAAAAAATTATCGACGAGCTTATGGGGCGTTTTAAATCTGTTTTCGGGAAGTACCCCGATTCGGTAGGCTCATGGATAATCGATACACACACCGTTAATTATTTAAAGGATAGGTACGATGTAAAAGCAATCTGCATTTGCAGGGAGCAATACGGAACGGACGGTTATACCCTTTGGGGCGGTTATTATAATCAGGGGTACTACCCGAGCAGAAATAATATGTTTATGCCGGCGCAAACAAAGGAGCAGCAGGTAAATGTTCCGATTTTCCGAATGCTCGGTCCTGACCCGATATATCAGTACGACTGTACGCTTGACCGAAATTTTAATGTTGATAAAAATAAATGCGACGTTGTGACGCTTGAACCGTATTATACCGAAAGCGGCGGAAATGAAAATTGGGTAAACTGGTATTTAAATTCGGTATTCTCTTCCGAAGCGCTTTCCTTTTCGTATTTGCAGGCGGGGCAGGAAAATTCGTTTCCGTGGAACACCGTCGAAAAGGGTCTCGAAATTCAAATGAAAATGATTTATGACGGCTTTAAAAGCGGTAAATGGCGGGTTGAAAAGCTCGGAGATACGGGAAGATGGTTTTCCGAGAATTTCAAATCCACACCCGCTGCTGCGATGACTGCCCTTGACGACCCGCAAAATAACGGCAATCAGACCGTATGGTATAACTGCAAAAATTACCGTATGAATTTACATAACCGAGAGGGAAAGATTTGCATTCGGGATATGTTTTTATTCGACGAAGGTTATTCCGACAGATATTTGACTGAGCCAGCCCCCGGCAACAGTGCCGTTTTCAATACCCTGCCCGTAATTGACGGATTTTGCTGGAGCGGAAATAATATTCACTCTGCAATGTATTTTGTACGGCGGGGCTCATATGAAAAGGCAGACGGCAGAATATTATCGGTAAAATCCGAAAACGATAACGAATTGCGGACAGTATTTGAGCTTGACGGACAAAAGACCGTATGCGTATGCCGCGAAGACAGGGTTTGCTTTGATTTTACCGATAATTCTTTTGACCTGCTGTTCAGATATAACAGCCTAAAGGATACGGTTATTAAGGAGATCGGCAAAAGCACCGTAAAATACTGGCATGAAACGGCGGAATATGGCATAAAGCTTAACGGCACTGCAGCGCCGGAGGAAAACGGGTACAGAATTTCGCCGATGGTCGATAGGCTTGAAATCAGCTTTTTCAGAGGTAAGGAGTTATAATTATGACACGTTTTTTGTTTCCGGGCTTTAAGAAAAAAGCTTTGACCTTCAGCTATGACGATAACACCGAGCAGGACAGACGCCTTGCCTGCATTTTCAGGCGGCACGGCTTGTTTGCAACCTTTAATATCAATACGGGTTCGTTCGGCGAAAAACGTTGGATTGAGCATTACGGCTTTTACTGCGAGTACAACCGCATTGAGGAAAAAGAGGTCAAAGCCCTATACGATGGGTTTGAAATTGCCTCTCACACCGTGGATCATGTAATTCTTTCGCAGACCGATAAATATACGTTCGATTATCAGGTCACAGCCGACTGTAAAAAAATCGGCGAGCTGTGCGGAAAGAGGGCGGTAGGGCTTGCTTACCCCTGCGGCGAGTACGACGGCGGAACGGCGGAGCGCTTAAAGGAATTGGGCATACATTACGCCCGTACTATTAAAAATACACACAGCTTTGATTTGCCCGATAATTTCCTTGAGTGGCATCCCACCTGCCACGACCATGACCCCGAAATCGGAGAGCTTACGGATGCTTTCCTGAATGGCAAAAACGATGATTTAAAGCTTTTTTATATTTGGGGTCACGCCTTTGAATTTGATAAAACCGATTCCGACCGTTGGGCGGATATGGACAGACTTTGTAAAAAGCTTTCCGGCAGGGATGATATATGGTATGCAGCAAATTCGGAAATTTGTGATTATGTAACCGCAGCAAGAAGCATTAAGGAGCTTTCGGGGGTCAACAATACCGGCTTTGACCTGTTTGCGGAAATAAACGGAGAAAAAACTGTTTGGAAAAATAATGGGGAATTATAAGGAGAGAAGTACAATGATTAAAAAAGGTCCTATAACGGGCACATTTATTGACGAGATAACTTATGACATACCCTCGTCCAATTGGTCGCGGCAGCAATGGTCGGCGGATCTTGAAAATATGCAAAGATCTGGAATAGACACACTTATATTCATACGCGGCGGATTTGAGAATAAATGCATTTTTCCGTGCAAATGTATCGGGACTTTCGGAACGCCGGATCTTGCCGGGTTCATAATAGAAGAAGCCGAAAAACGCAATATGAATGTATATTTCGGGCTGTATTCTTCTAATTTATGCTGGAATAACGGCGACGCTAAGGGAGAAATAATCAAAAACAAGGCGTTTATAGACGAAGTCTGGGCGCGCTACGGCAGCAGTCCTGCTTTCAAGGGCTGGTACATTCCGCACGAATGTGAGCGCGAACGCCTGAATTTCAGCGAGGTTTTAAGGGGACTTTCGGCACTGTGCAAGGACAAGTGCCCCGATAAAAAGGTTTTGATTGCGCCGTATTTCTTTACCGAGTGTACTTCAAAGGATTGCGGATTTACACCGCAGCAGACCTTTGACGAATGGAATAAGATTTTCAGCTACGCCGGCAGCGATATAGATATTTGCGCCTTTCAGGACGGCACAGTGCCGCTCAAATTTATGCGTGAATATTATATGATGTCAAAGGCTGTCTGCGAAAAATACAATATAGAGCACTGGGTCAATGTAGAGCTGTTTGAGAGGGATGTGCGGTGTATGTATTATCCCATTCCGTTTACGCAGCTTGTCCCCAAATTGGAGCTGCATAAGGAATATGCGGAAAAAATGATATGCTTCGAGTATTCGCATTTTTTAAGTCCGCAATCCATTTATCCGTCGGCAAGAAATCTTAACAGTCTTTATTACGAGCATTATTTGAAATAGGCGGCACATTATGAATACGGAGTATTTAAAGGAAGTACAAAATTGGGCAAGGGCACAGCTTGAAACCTGCGTGAATTTTTGGCTCAAGCACGGTATGGATAATATTAACGGCGGCGTTTACACTTGCCTTGACCGTACGGGAAAGATATATTCAACCGATAAAAGCGTTTGGATGCAGGGTCGCTGCGCGTGGACATTTGCAAGACTTTGTAATCAATACGGGAGTCGTCCCGAGTGGCTCAAAGCTGCCGAAAGCTGCATTGATTTTATGGAAAAATACTGCATTAACCGTGAGGCGGGCGGAAGGCTTTATTTTACGGTTACAGCAGACGGCAGACCGCTGAGGCAGCGAAGGTATTATTTCAGCAAGGCATTTTACATAATTGCCAATATGGAATATTACGGAACCACTTCAGAATACGGTACAACAAACTGAAACCCTCGGCTGAAATTCAGAATTATCTGATTTCAGCCGAGGGTTTAGCTGTTAAGCGAGCGCTTTTTTAAGACTGATAAGGTCTCTTATGTCAATCTCTTGGTCATTGTTCATATCGGCTGCGAGCTTTTGCAGCTCGCCAAATGAATTTACGCCCAGTATATTTTTTCTTAAAACGGTGAGGTCTTCCACCCGAGTTGCCCGCTCATGGAAACATTGCCCGAAATGTATATTCCGTAGGTGTATGTTTCCGACTCGAAGAATTTTGTGTTGAAATAGGGAATATTGCCTACCGTAACCACCTTTACCCTTTTGAACAAAGCGCTTGAGGATACTCCGTATTCGTTATGTATCTGAGCGTAACTTTTTCCGGAATGGTATAGATTTACTATAGTCTTTTTAAATTCAGATGTGTATTTGTTTTTGGCAGACATTGTAATTTCCCTTTCCTGTCTGCTGTTTTACTTACTTTTTGTTTTGCTGTCCGCTTTTTTAGTATACATCCACACATAGCTATGCCATATCCCTGTACATCATTTCGCACACAAATAAGTAAGTACTAAAAGCTATGTCCGCATTGTAACGGGGTAATTAAAGGATATATTAGGTACTTCTCCATAGATGTTTTTATAATCTTCTCCCAAATAGCATGCAAAGCTGGTAATTTTTCTGAAACCGAGTCCGATATAAAAGCGTATATCGCTTTCTATAACGTTTATGTTCGGAATAAATTTTTTCATTGGCATTTTCCAATCCGAAAGCAGTGAATTATCAAACCAATAATCAAGAATCCTGGCATTTTCCGTTCCGAAAAAATCAAGCAGACTGTTAATCGGCGCTATTTCATTTGCATTTATCGGGTTTGTTTTGTCACTTATCTGGGCGGAAAGATCCCTGTTAAACGGTGCAAATTCAAGGAAAATGTTTTTTTCGGGGCATATTGTAACGGGAGCGGCTGCAGTGCCGCAATAGGCGAGATAGGACTGCCGCCCGAGAGGATCGCTTCTTTTAATTCCTCTCGCGATCGCGTTATAAATGATCAGCGCCTGATCCGATGCCGACAGGCTTCTGCACAGAGGGCAATGACACCTGGCGTTTGCAACATCATCTATCCAAAAGTGGTAATCGTGTGTGTCGCTCGGGAAGAGCTCGGCCAGTACGGCAGCCTTACCGCTTACTTCATCGAGCGCCGGGACGCTTGACGGACAGATGTTAAAATCCGCCACGCGGTTTCCGTTTTCATCCATACGGAACCAATCCGGGTGAATACTGAAAAGGCGCCTTGGTATCATAAAGGAAAGTGCGTGCATTTCATATTCAACTGCTATTCCGCAGTCCCTTAGTGCTTTAATATCTGATTTGAACCGTTCTTTCTTAATAAGGTCAATGGCTTCGCCGATGAATTTATCGGCTGTTTTACCGCCGATTGGGTGAAGCCCTAAAATACTGATTCCGGATTTTTTCGCCTGCTCAACCCAAAAACGATTGAGTTCATTGATATAAATTATAGCTCCGAAACGAATATTATTACTCATGATTAAAAAAACCTGTTATCTTTTCCGGAATGCTGCTTTGCGCCAATTCCCCGAAACAGACGTTTGTTCCGTATCCGGCGGCTATTTCGCTCAAACGGGATACGGAAATACTGCGGCAGTCATCAGGTAAAAGTACAAATGTATCCTTTCCGGTCATCAGGGGCAGGAAACAGGTATCTGTTGTCTCGGAGCAAACCGTGAGAAGCACATCACAGTTTCGCAGTGTTTCCTGCAGACGGTCGGGGACGGATATTTTCCGCTCGGACAGCCAGCTTTGGCAATACTGACTTTTGTCGGCGGCAGCGCCCCGGTATAAATAACAATATCCGATTTTATATCTGTTTTTACTTATTTTCTCAACTTCATCACATATTTCGGATATACGCGGCGAGATTTCATCTGCTATTAAACCGATTTTTTCCATTACCTTTTCACTCTGCTTTCATTAGTATCAAAATTAACCTCAATATTTGTACCGTCGGCAAATTTTGTTCGCTGAATACGCCCGTTGTCGCTTAAAAACTCATGCTTCAGCATAGGTACAAAAGCAAGATCGGCGGCTATATTGCAGCAGTTCACCGCAACCGAAATTTCTTCCTTTGTCGCGTCTATTTCAAGACCTATGGGAGAAGCGTTCAGTATTGCGTGAGATACGGCAAAATCGCTCTTAGGTATGCCCCAACCGCCTTTTTGACGGATATTCCCGAACCACGGAACAATAATGGCGTCGTGGTATACCAAACTGAAAAGAGGAACGGGGATACCATTGCACATTCCGTCCCATTCTATGGGCGTCAGGAGATACGGCGCATGAATAACGGTATCTAATTTCTCGATAAAGCAATCAATCGGCTCGTCGGAACAGGTGATATATCCCTTGCTTTGCAGATAACACATAGAGGTTTTTCGCCATGCTATACAATCGGTACGGGACATTTTATGCGCCGGATTATAGCATTCATCTATATCGCTCCCGGCAAAGGACGCCAAATGTACGCCGTCGGGCCGGATTCCGTTACTTTCCAAAATACGGTAATTTCTGCGTATATATTGAAGCGCAAATTTCGGGCATAAATAATTTTGGTCGCCGCCGTAGCAACTGCGCTCGCTGGGCATATTGTTTTCAAAATCCTGAATTGTCTGAAACGTATTGAAGCTGGGTGCGTTGCGATAAAAATCGTGATACTGATCGTGTAAATCAACACTGTAATTCAGGTTATGGCACACTTCAATAAAACGTTTAAGCCCTTCGGCACCGCCTATGTCCCTGTTAGGCGGGTAAACATCGGGGTGCGCGCTGTCGTATCCCTTGTTACCCCAACCGTCTATATGAATCTGTGCCTTTTTAAGCCCCGCCTCGCTTAAGGTTTGCAATTGCCTGATTCTTTCGTCAAAGGTAATGAAATAGCGGTTCCATTCGGGATGTGTGTCAGAATATCTTATGGACGAAGGATCGGCAATAACTAATAAATAATCCTGAATTAACGGCACACCTATGCGTTTTTTCAGCAAGGGATTTCTTTCGGTTTTCTCTTTTAATGAAACGAATTTCCCGCTTTCTTTAATATATGAACGGTAACTGCGGCAGAAATCATTATAATCACACTTTCCGTAAAGCTTTAACTCGCATATACGCTCATAACTCATTCGCCCCAACGAGGGATACCACACATTAGATATGCGTGTGGATTCGCTTGGAATATGCTGAATATCATATCCGGCGTCCTCCGGAGTTATGGTAGTCATCAGATATCCCTGATTATTCCAACGCTGACCGAACCACGGCATATACGCGTCATGACTGTAATATCTGCCGTCGTTTACTATTATGGTATTATGCCACTTTGAGGGAATAAGCGAACCCTGCATCATCGGTATAGCGGTGTAAGCGTCGGGATCCTCGTCATTGAACTCAATAGGCTGCGGCCAATGATAACTGAGAATACTTCCCTCGTTGTCACCGGTTATTTTGCTTTCAAAAAGCACCGATTCGGTTTCTTTATCTATCCTTACAGTGGTATCAATAGTGAGCGGCAGCTTTTTTGTACCTACAAAAAAAGAGTCATAAACCGCCCTGACGCCGCAGTCAACCGCGGTGTTGAAGTCTTCGGTATGTATACGTCTTGCGGATGTAAGGTTAATGCGGTGATTTTTTCCGAAAATATCGATTTCAAAATAAGGCTCACTTTCGGAAAAATTGAATACGCTCTTTTTACAGTGAATTGAAAGCTTGCATTTATGAGGGTTATAAAAAATTTTCAGCGACGGTTTTTTTTCGAAATGAAAGTCATTCATAAAAACTTTTACCCCTTTGTATATTGTATTTTTCAAGGTATTCGCTTGGCGAACAGCCCACTGATTTTTTGAATACTCTTGAAAAATAGTGAACCGAGGAAAAGCCCAGCGATTCTGATATTTGTGTAACGGAATAGTTGTTTTTTTCCAAATATATTTTGGCTTGCTCTATCTTCATGTCGGTAAATGCGGATATTATGCTTTTACCTGTTGAGTTTCTGAAAATGCTGTTCAGATAGCTTGACGAAAAGTTCAGAGTTTCGCTTAACTCTTTCAGTGTTATGCTTTCAGAAATATGCTCCGCAAAATATTCTTCAATACGTTTTATAAGTATATGCTTTGAAAGCATAACCGTGGGAGCCTCCTGAAGAAAATTCGCGCCGTTATTTCCCGAATTGAAAAATCCGAGCAAAAAAAGCTCCAGTTTATTTTTCAGTATCTGACGTGTGCTTGAGGATATCGATTTATCCGGCAGGTATTGATCGTATTGCCGATTGTTCGGATAAAGATTAAAGGCATATTTCGCTTCGCTTACTATGTCGTTAAGCAGTTCAAAATTCCGCCCCGAAACGCGGCGCGGTTCGTTTGTCAGCTCGTTAATGCTTTCCCCGTTGCAGGCAAGAGTAATAAGAAGAATCTGAGAATTGGTATGGCTTTTTGTTCTTAACCCGTATGGCGCGCCGGGAGGGGTTAAAACAAGATAACCCGTTATAAGGGGGATCCATTCATTATCTACCAAAACATCAACATCGCCATGGTAAACGCATAGAAGCCGCCAGTCTTCATTGTATGTATTTTCTATTGTGAATTTATCGTTGTAGCAAAGCATTTGCATATTGTAGATATGCCGGATGTTAATTTCATTGTTTTCATTTACCCGCTCATCATCCATTACCTGTACACCTCCATATCAACGGGGTATTTGACACAAAATATTTATAAACAAAACCTCGTTTTTATTAATTGTATCAATAAAATCAAGCCTTGTCAAGTTCCTATTTTAGTCGGATTGTGCACCGGTTTGATACATTTTGTGCAAATACAATTGCAAAACGGTGTTGTATAATAACGAAGAAGAATGTGCAGGTACAGACCGGATTCCTTTGCCGCGTTCCGGTTTTAAGCTGTCTGTGCAGGCATATTTTCGTGTAAAAAAATATAAAAGGAGCAGATTTTATGAGGCAATTCAAAAAGCATTTTTCGGTTCTTCTGACATTTTGTATTCTTTCGGCACTCACATTTATCCCGTCCGGCGCTGCCGCTGCGGACGCAGCTCAGACATCCGGCATTATTATCAACCTGGGCGACGACGAGGCGTTGATTAAACCCCAATGGAATTGTACGGATCAGGTTAAAACCGAGGTGGTTAAGAACAAATCCCCTTACGGAAAGGCATATGCAATGACCGCAGGTGAAGCGGGCTGCGGCTGGAACGGCTATAAGACGGGCTTTGCGATGCCGCGGGGCGATAACGACATTTCGGAAATGAGCGGCTTTGCCTTTTATGTTAAGGCACCGGACGCAAACCGTGCCAACCCGCTTCTTGACATGATTTTCTGGAACACCGACAGCCGTTGTCTTAATACATTCAAAAACGGAGAACCTATTTATTACGTTGCAAGCGGAACCGAAACCGTTGAAAGGGAAATATTCAACGGCGGGGAGTTCCCGCTTTCGGGAAGACCCGGGTTTGAAGGCTTTGTGTTTATTCCTTTCACTTCAATGCAGAATACATGGGGCGGGGAAGGAATTGATATTTCAAACCTGAATAACTACGACAACTTTGAAGTGCGCGTCAGCATAGCAAATACAGATGCCGTCCTTGCAAATCAGACCTATATACTTGACGAATTCGGATATTATACCGATCAGCTGGAGTACATAGCTCTTGTTGAGGAAAGCGCGGCAGGCCGCATTGATGTTGACCCGGTAGAATATGTCGCGAATGACGCTGCGTATTTCAATGCCTGGAGCGATTATAACGAGCACTTTACGGTTTCCTCCGCGGCTTCTCCTCATACGGGGCGCGCATATAATCTTTATTCGGGAGGTACTAACCCGAATTACTACTGGGCGCATTTCCCGTTGCCGCACGGCGATGTAAATGTAAGCGCGACAAAGGGCGTAGCTTTCTATGTTGAAATACCCGATGACCTTGATAATTGCAGCATGCAGGTTCGTTTTTATATTAATGACAATGCGTTTTATAACGATCCTATTTTAAATAAAATGTATTATGTTGCCGATGGAAGCGACGAGGTTGAAACCCAGACGATCCAACCCGGATATTATCCGTTCCAGGGCAAAAAAGGATTTAAGGGCTGGTTCTTCCTGCCGTACGGCGCAATGCAGCGCAACGGACTGACAACAAATGCCGCAGCGGTAAACGCAGCTGAAAATTTCCAAATACAGCTGTGCGTTATAAGCGGCAATCAGGCAGACCATAAACGCAATTATATTGTTGACCAGATTGGGTATTATTCGGATCCGTTTTCTTATATAAAAAGTGCGACCGAAGGTTACGGAGCCGCGGGCGACTTCGATAATAACGGCAGCGTTAATACGGCCGATTTGGTGTACCTGCGTAAACTTCTTTTAGGTATAGGCGAAAAAACCGATAAGGTCTACCAAAGCTGTGATATTGACAAGGACGGAGAAATTTCTGTAATTGATATGATCCGTCTGAAAAAGGCAATGGCTTAACAGGCATAAACGGGAAGATCAGCGGTCCCGGTTGCATTAACTGCAGCCGGGGCCGCATTTGCATAAAAGGACTGTAAATCTATAGGGAAAAAATTACTGTATCTTGTCATTTCCGACAAAAAAGTCATATTGTGCACCAACAACTTTATATTATGCAAATACAAATGTGTGAGGGTGTTGTATAATTATTGCTGTAGAATATATACAATAAAAACATTTTTAGAATAATAATATTATTTTATATATGGAAATGAGGCTTTATATGAAAGAAAATCCGTATTTCCTTTGGCAAACCGAACCGATAAAGGCATTGCCCAAATTTGCAGAATCGGATTGTGCACTCGTAAAAAACGGCAGCGCCTGTGCTTATATTGTGGCGGAGCCGGACGCCGTTTCGCAGAATGCGGCGGCGGAATTTTCGGACGCGATTGAAAAAATGACAGGCTGCCGGCTTCCATTGCAGAGCTTCGAAAACGGTATTCCGGTATATCTGGGTGCGGCGGCATTTAAAGCCGCGCCCGGGCTTAAAAAAATCAAGGGCGAGTTTTTTTCACTGTTTGTAAGCCGCAATGCGGTCTTTGCCGCCGGAAACGACGCGGAACCGTTTTACGGAACGGATTTTTCCGTTACGGCGATGCTTGAAGCGCTGGGCTTCGGCTGGTTTGGTCCGGGAAAATTGTGGCAGGTGTTTCCCGAAAGCGGCACGGCAATACTTCCTGCAGCAAATTTTGTAAGCAAGCCGCATTTTAACAGCCGGCGCAACCGGGTTTTGGAGCAGGAGCCGGTGCTTGGGAAAAAATGGGGACTCGGCGGAATAAAAAGCGAGGTTGAGCATAAGTACGGATACTTTTTTCCGCCCGATATATACGAAAAGGAACACCCGGAATATTATGCTCTTTCCCGCGGTACGCGCTCAACCCGGAATAAAAGATGGTGGGAGCTGTGCCTTTCAAATGAAGAGGTGCAGCGGAGCATGGCGGAAAAGGTGTGCGCTTTCTTTCGGGAACACCCGGAATGGACGGGGCTTTCAATCGGTCAGAATGACGGTAACGGCGAACCCGGAAGTATAGACTATGCAAACTGGTGCGAATGTGAAAACTGCTGTAAATTTGCCGCTGATTTCAGCGGCGCGGTGCTCAGGTTCTCAAATAAAGTCGCGGCTCTTGTGCATAAGGAATTTCCCGAGCATACTCTTATGTTTTACGGTTATTTCGGTACATATAAGGCACCTGCCGAAAAATGCCCCGAACCGATTTCTCCCAATCTTCAGCTGACGCTTTGTAAGGAATGCGGTTTTACCGGAAAAATAAGAACGGACGAGGCGTGCTCCGATGAGCAGCATCCGCCGTTTGCGGAGAATTTCCGGAAATGGAAGTCACAGGGAATAAAGCATATTGCGATTTATGAATGGAATTGCCCCGGAGCCGCAAATCCGGCATGGAAAGAAGCGCTTTGGGTACAGGGCGATGTGGGAACCGACAACTTAAAATGGTTTTATGAGAACGGTGTGGATTTTGTCTACATAGATCAGGGACCGAACAGCTCTTATGAAAGAGTGAATAAACCGTTTACCGTGCGTTGGGTGCAGTGGTACTGTACGGCGCGCAGCTGCTACAATACTTCAATTGATTTTAAGGATATCATTTCGGACGCCTGCAAAAAGCTGTTTGGCAGCGCCGCCGATAAAATGCTTGAATTTTATTCGGTGCTTTCAGAGGCGAACGCCAATTGCGGATATCCCCACTTTAACTGGGGATTGCCGCTGGTGGGGGAGATTTACGACAATGAATATACACGGCTTGCGGAGGAAAAGCTCACGGAAGCGGAGGCGACGGAATCTCTTACGGCAGAGCAAACCGCAAGAATAGCGGAGCAGCGGGCAGAATGGGAAAAAACCAAAAAAATGGCGCTGATTCAATAAAAAGGAGGGTGCTGCAATGAAAACCAAAACAATTATAAGGGGTGCGTTAAGTATTATGCTGTCAACGCTTTTTATTGCTTCTTCGGGCTGTGCGCCGAAAAGCAAAGAGGAGAAAAAGGGTGAAAAAATTGTGTTTGCCGCTGTGGACGCAACGGGTACGGCGCAAACGGCGACAAAAAAGGAACACTGGGCGACGGAAACATCCGTAAGCACGGTTGAGGGTACCGAGGGGTTGCCGGCGGTTACGGCAAAGGATTATAAGCTTTTAAAGGGCGATTTCTGCATTGTAAAGAACGGGGAAGTAAAGTGCTCGATTTTATACGATAAAAATTGCGATGCCAAGGTTTATACGGCGGCATGGGATCTGGCGGATAATCTTGCGGCAATGACCGGGCAGACAATTCCCGTGATTGAAATTACCGAAGGTATGGCCGATGTTGAGGGAAACAAGATATTTGTAGGCAAAAATTCCTATACAGAGAAGTTGGGAGTTGAAATTCCGTCCGGTTATCCCGGTAATGAGGGCTTTGTAATTGTCAGCAGTCTGAATATTATGGTGGTGGCGGGAAATGACGAAAACGGTTATAACGGCACTGCTTTTGCGGTGACGGCGCTGCTTGAAAGCCTTGGCTTCGGATGGTTTGCAAACGACGAGCTTTGGAATGTTGTCCCGACAGCCGATACGGTTTTTGTTCCGTGCTGCGACATTCTTTCACGGCCGAGCTTTCCGTCACGCTTTAACCGTGTTGCCGTCGGGGATGCGTCGTCTAACCCGATGCTTGCTAACCGCTGGTTTCTGGGCGGCGAGCCTACCGAGGTCAACCATAAATTCACGACGTTCTTTTCACCGACAGAGTACGGAACCACAAACGATGTTTTTGCACTGGTCAACGGTGTGCGTTCAATAGAGGGTCTTAAATGGTGGCAATGCTGTTTGTCAAATCCCGATGTGCAAAAGCGTGTAATAGAATGCGTTCGTCAGTTTTTCCGTGAGAATCCGGAATATACGGGTGTGTCGATAGGTCAGAATGACGGAAACGGCGGTAAGAACGATCCGGATTACGGCAATTTCTGCGAATGTGAGAATTGTAAAAAGATGGGCGACAGCTTTACCGTTCAGCTTGTAAAGTTCGCGAATATAGTCGCCCGCGCGGTTAAGGATGAGTTCCCCGACAAAACGCTTATGATTTATTCGTATGTTTGCACGTTCAATGCCCCGACATTGGAGCAGCTCGGGGAAAAAATTGAGGATAATGTTCTCATTACCATGTGCCGTCAGGGCGGGGTTACCCGTACCATCCGTAAGGGCAACAGCTTTGATGAAACCAAAAACCTTACCAGGCATATTGACGGTGTAATTGACGGACTCATAAGGGACTACCGTATAGGATACCTTAAACTTGACTACAATATTGATGCCGGAGTGGGAACCGAATGTCATTCCGACAGCTACGGCGACGGGCTGCTGCGGCATAACCGGGCTTATTTGAAGTGGGCTGAAAAATTGCTTGAACGGCACCCGGCCCTGATCGTTGAATCCTGCGCAAGCGGCGGCTGCCGCATGGATTACGGTATGCTTTCGGTTTTCAGTATGCAGTCGGTATCAGATCAGGCGGATTACCGCAAGGTGGCAAGGATAAGCGCCATGTATGCTACCGCAATAACCCCCGAGCAGGCCGGGATCTGGAGCGCGCCGAATGATCCCGATGATACTGAGCTTGCGGCTTTTCATATGATAAATACAATGCTCGCGCGGGTGCATCAGAGCGGAAAAATGAACGATCTTTCCCCCGAAAGTAAGGAAATTATTCATGAGGGGATATTGATTTATAAAAATGAAATCCGCAGTCATCTGCCGGATTCCCTGCCCATATGGCCAAACGGATTTGTTTCATCGGATACTGATTCTTTTTGCTACGGTTTAATTAATAAAAATGACAGGTGCGGTTATCTTGCAGCCTGGAATTTAACCGGAACAGAACCGCTGAAAGCAGATCTTTCACCGTACGGAATTAAGGAAGTACTTCCGCTTTATCCGGAAGGACTGCCTTTTGACTTTCTTTTTAAAAATGATGCTCTTACAGTCAGCTTTAAGGAAAAGTACACTGCGCGCCTGTTCAAGCTTTTGCTGAAATAGAAATTCCGGCTTTGCCGTAAGTTGAGGAGCAAGTATATTCCTAAATTATTTTTCGCTAACAGGATATATGGAAACGACAGTGATTATTTTTTAATAATTGCTGTCGTTTTTATATAATTAACACGGAGTCTGTAACAAAATAGCTGTGCAATGTCTATTTTGTCAATACGCTTGAAAGCAATACGCCGACCGCTACTATCGTTGCAGCAGGCAATAGCGGTCTGCGCGGTCTTTATCTCAAAAAGTCATAAAAACCAAGAAAAAATCATACAATTAACCAGTGAGAGAGCGTGTAAGACGCTTTAAGGGGAGTTG
>OIYO01000263.1_pt1 | contig 51133 bp, 90 predicted proteins | sample 1588191 | NCBI WGS metagenome assembly OIYO01 (sample SAMN03283275) | human gut metagenome | biome: human-associated habitat; material: feces | host: Homo sapiens | place: Peru | collected 2012 | reverse complement strand
GAACCCTCTGTCGTCTATCTTGACCTTTTTTATATGCCATATCTTTATTGTTTTTTATTACAAAAATACATAAAATAATTGAGAATCAAGAAGATACGAGGTTAATTAACTATAAAGAGCAAAAGAAAAATGCTCAATTCAGTTATTTGCTTCCCTAATTAAGTTTTCGGACGGCCTCCCCCATATCCATCGATGATGTTAAGTCGGTGCTGGGAGAATCGAGTAATGATGTTGCCACATTGTGCAGGTCCGCCAATATCAATAAATGGGCAAAATACAAGCCAATGAGCATAGCCAAGCCGTTTAATATTACAGAACGAGACAGAGCCAACTGCCGTTATGGTCTGGATTTTACCACCAATTCATTACTTACCAAAGAGTTTCGGGGAGGTTCATCTTTTAGCCTGAGTGCATATTCCTTGGGAAATGTACTGGATGCTACTAGTGAATGGACATATTCCAGACCTAGAGGAGGTAGCAGTTCGCCCTATCGTTTAGGCGATTTCGTTAACAATGAAACATTAACAGATGGGTATAGTGCAAAGACCTCTGCCCCTTTAGGAGGATTCTCCAATGGTGTAATCGGATTGGATAGCTACAAGACTAGAACCATCAGCACGTCACCAGGTAAGACAGATTCCTCTGCCCTCAATGTAAGCCTTGAAGGTACAAGTCTCTTATATACCAGCTTCAAGTGTAGATGGGCTGGCTCTGATTTATATAGCCAGTCGTGGCAAGCACTCGGAATGGTAGGTTCAGATGTAATACCTATTAATAATATCCTCGATATTAATAATGGATATTATCGTTTGGGACTTGTTGTAAGGGGAGTAAGTAATTGGTATCTCTGTGTATCCAGTTCCACATTCAAGGAGATAAATACCAATACAGAAAGGCAGACTTCAGCACCGAGATGGATATGCCCGAATCTGATGAGCAATACAAGACTTATTGATGAAGTTTTAGAGCACATGAATAGCTACGAAGAGTATTATGCTACAGCAGTACCTTGTATAGTCAAGAACGCTATTATATCTGTAAGTGGCTTGACTTGTACAACTAAGCTTCAGAGTGATGGAGAAATATATTGTGTGCCGGAAGGTAAAGTGAATTTTGCGTTGCAAATTAAGAAGACGGCAGCTTATAGTGTTCATTTCACTGTAGCAGTCTATGTAACCAAGCAAATGATAAATGTAGGAAATGGAGAAAGTTGGAACAATTATCCGATAGAAGGATTTGATATTGTTTTTGATGGAAATGGAGTTCTTACTCAAGATTATAAAATAGAAGCTCTTATTTCATTTAGCTATCAATCTGGTGAAAAAACAAGAACTCAAATAAGTAATTATAGTGTTACTGGTATAATGAGAAAAGGTGCTATATCAGGAACAAGAGTACATTCAGACAATCCACCTAGCTATCCAGCAGTAGATAGTATTGTTGTTCAAAGAATAACATGGAAATAAAATATAAGTAATTTAAGTATAACAATAACATTTAAAAAAACAAGAAATTATGAAGAAGATTAAGACAATCGAGGCTGTTGCAGCCTACAGAACATTGAAGGCATTGAAGACATCATCTATGAGCGATGATGCCGCTATGCGAGTATGGAAGAATATGAAGGCATTGCGCTCAGTTGCCGCCACTTACGACAAGGATGTTGAGGAAGCGCAGGAGAGCTTGAAGGACGATAAGTTCGAGGAGATGCAGCACAAGCTCCAGGAGTGCCAGCAGCTAGAGCAGAAGCACGCCGATGAGGGCTACGAATACACCAAGGAGGATTCCGCCAAGTTCGCGGATATCAACCAGTACTTCTTCAATCAGAAGCAGAAGACCGAGAAGTATTTCAAGGAACTTGCCAATGCCGAGGTAGAGGTAGCCATCGAGGACGTTGACGAGAAGGAGCTTTTCAAGGCAGCCAAGGATTGCGGCTTGAAGTTCGCCGATATGGAGAGCCTTGAAGTTGTGATAGGCTAATACAAGTATGTAGATATATTAATAGCGTTAGAATGGCATTCTTTTTCAGTTCTAACGCTATTTTGTTACCATTTCAAGCTATTTTGGTAACAGAGTTTTGGTAACAGAGAAGCGGTAACGGAACTTACGAATTGTTACTTTTTATAAAGTTTAACACGAAAATTAATTAAAAACCAATCACTTATCTTAGAAAATGCGTACCTTTGCGGCATCAATCTTTTAAATCAACTAAAATATAATAAGCTTATGACTAAAGAAGACGAAGCCGAAGTCCAGCGGCTATTAAAGAATGTGGACGTAACGGAACTGATGGATATGCTTATGAAGCATGGTAATCGGTATAGCAGGAGAATATTGAAATTCTTCCGCTGGTTCTGCAAGTACGTGCCTTTTACAATCATGTGCTTCCACGCTTATGGAATATGGGAGTTCAGCCAACATCCTAGAGAGATGTTTATTCCTTATAATGAAAATATGCCGTGCTATATTTTCATCTACTTTATGGTGTACGTATTGCCTATGGTGGCGATATTAGCTAGTAGATTTTTCTTTTTGTGTTGGAGGTACAGAATACCTTTCTTCTACTTTTTCGGCATCAATGCTGCACATATAGTAGAATGGAACTGGTACACTACTCAGAATATGGTGGATTCCTGCTTTACAGTTATGGTAGTGACGGCATTATTCTATCTATATGGCTTTGCAGATTTGTTTATTAGTAATACGAAACTGGGACGTAAAATTTGTGCATAAGATATGGGAAAGATATTGAATTATAAGATACTCGGAACAGCTTTTAAGTCGCTGAGTGACGCTTGCTTTAAGGCAGACGAGCAACAGAGAAATGGTGAGAAGGTCACCGCTTGCGGAATGAGCGACGATGACCTAGATAGATTGTGTGACATCATCCCCGATATGCTTAACCCTATGATGAGCACCGAGGAAGTCAAGGAGAAGCTTCATGTTTCTGATGCTACCTTAAATAGAATGGTCGCAAGGGGCGAAATCCCTAATGGTGAGTGCAAGAAACGTGGGCACACTAGGTATTGGAAGAAATGGGATATTCTGCACTTCATTAAAAAGAAAAGAAAATAATAGTTGAACATGTAAGTATTCCTTACAAGTTGAGTAAGAGAAAATAGTAACGTATTAAGCCCTACGCAACACGGATAAGCGAGTGTATATGAGTATTATGGATTTTATGTTACAGACTTTGATTATAGTAGCGATACTAGTAATCATCAACAGCACGTTCATTGCATACCTATACATTACTTATAAGTATAAGACGATAGATAAGTTCTTCATGGCTTGGGTGACATCATCAACTATGATATTGATAATGTGGTTCGGGTTAGGATTGTATCTGTATCTACAATGACAAGTTCGTAGCACGATACACCTTATTATATAGGATATCGGGCTATTCTATTAAAAAATATTAAGGCACATATATTTATGTGCTAAATATTTGCATCTTTATTTTTTTCTTCTTATCTTTGCAAGCGTAAATAATACAATAACTTAAATACAGCAAGATATGAAAGAGACTAAGAATGCGACAATTCGCCTTCCGCAGGAAATTGCGGATTGGCTCACTAAGGATGGCAAGTCCATCAATCAAGCAGTTATTGATACTGTCAATACATTGCAGAGTATAAGATTAATCTCTACGACAGAGCTTCGTGATATATTCTCGTCAAATGAATGGATGTTCCTGGCGGATTCATTCAACGGAACAATCATCAATGATTCGATAAGATATAACGTTAAGATGCTCATTGCTCATTGTGAAGATTCAGTGATTTATGATTCACTTGATAAAAAGTACGATGTGGATATGGAAGTATTCAAGAATAAGCTCAGCTCCTTGCATTGTGCTAATGTTGATGCCCTTTATGCTAGAATAGAAGATTTCTGGGATAAGGACATTGATATAGAAGATTGGGCTAAGTTTTGATTAGTATAGATATTAAAGAGAGGTAAGTGATTGCCTCTCTTTTTTGTGCGTGAGTGACTGTTGCAAAAATTGCAACAGTCACTCTGACTTTCCCTTTTTTTGTTTTTACATTTTCAAGAAGTCTTCTATATCTATGTACTCAATACCGAAATTCTCCGCACATTGTTTGTCGGAGTCCGAGAAGTCACCTTCTTTTCCACTAGCATCGCCTATCATTATCAACTCTCTTTTTTTCCAAGAAGAATATGATTCTAGCATTCCTGTATTTGGCTTTCGCATATCTATTTCTGCATTCGATGGACAATACATAGAGTTGACGAAGATATTTCGTCCGGTATGATTGCGAAGATATTTTTGCATAAAGCTTTCAATCGCTTTTATCTTTCCGATGAAGTCCTGTTCGTCAACGAATTGAGGGATGCCTCCTTGGTTTGAAACTATTTCCACATAGTAAAGAGTAGGGAACACCTCTACAATCTTATCCAAAACCTCTTTACGGATTTTGAAATCCGTTACATCTATTGGAAATTTGTTTCCTGAAATAGTCTTGATAATAGTATCATCTAAATCAATGAACAATACTTTTTTCTTGATAAAATATCCTTTTCCTGTCATATCTTTGCTTTCTATATTGTTGTTTAATAGCTATATTTTCTAATATAGAGTTCGAAAAAACACAGTTGTTATGGTGTGTCTCACCTTTTTGATAATGCAAAGATACGACAAAAAAGATAGCCTTGCAAATAAATTAATGCAAATTTTAAAACGTTATCTGTTTTTAATGAAATCTTTAATAATTCTCGTAATAGAATCTTCCTTGATCGCCATAGGAGCATCGCCTTGGTACTCTATTACTTGGTTGCCACATTCCTGCCAAAACAAATTGCTATTAATACGTTCTCCATCTACTAATAGCCAATTTGGATGAAACTCAAATGAATGCATCTTAGTTAACGGAACAAGAATAAACATTTTATTCTCCTTCTTGTTCACTAGTACAGACAAGTCTGAATCATCAAATGTGATGATAACTCGATTTTCACTCTCGGAAAGAACGTTGTAATCCTCGTTATAACGTTCGAAAAGATAATTTTTAATGCTAGAACAACTCATATTCTTGTAATTTTATAGGAGGGCAGATGGAAAAATCCAAGGTCTGCCCGCCAAGTTAAACTTATAAGGAAATCTTCTATAATATAGACTGGCAAAGCCATCCCATGAGATAGCATGGTTCTTCGCCTTGCATGTCTATTCCCAGATGGTTGCATATATGTGCAACCACATGGAACATTTCATGTGTGAGGCTGTTTATATACTCGCCTTCAGATGTTGACTTACAGATAAGGACGACACTTGTGTTCTTTGAAACATTTGTGTATGTCAAGCCTTTGTTTGGTGAATTGGTTGAGATGTGGTCGTATGCATCCAGCAATGGTTGCCCTTTACAATCAATGGAACTTAGTACATCTATAGCCTCATCAACCTCTTCTTGATTAACAACATGACATACAATCACATTCCAATCATATTTCTCTAAGTAAATTTCTTGCTTAATCATAATACATCATCCCATGGAATGCCGATACCATTATGGTTGCAATCGGCATAAAATCTATTAAAAATAAATCCGTCCGCTTGGTCTGGGTCATCCACCATATCCTTAATGAATTGAGCCAAAGAAGCTTCGTCCTTTAAAGAGGACTTAAAGAAATCGGCTCTAGCCATGTTTGCGACATAGACGAAATCGTAATTGTCGGCATTCTCCAACTTTACGTTGTTGACTTTAAGAAGTTCCTCGACTGTATCTTTTTCTGTCGGTTCAACTTTTTCGAGCTTACCAGTCGTTGCGTTTGTCTTGCGCATTAAGGTAATAGCCCAATCGCACATCTTTTTATTGAAGTGCCAGCCATTGTATCGAAGGTATGCAATCATTCCTTCAGGCTTCATATCGTATGCGTCAAGTGGTATTTTGTATCTTCCCATAATAAAAGCTTTTAAAGGAGGTGGAGATTTCTCCCCACCTCAAAGTGTAATACTAATAGCGATAACCGCCACCTCTGCGACCACCATGTCTTTCACCATAGCGGTCATCATCGTCATCATCCCAATTGTCTCGGTAATCCGGCATTGGGTTTCTATGACCCATTCGTCCATACTTGTCATCCCCCATTTCATCAATGCAGTGCATGAGTTTACCACCATACTTAAGCATCTTCTCTACAAGTTCTGACATTTCATTTACCTTGTTTTCGGTAATTTCTATCATGTATCCCATAATGATTTACTTTTTTGTATTAACTTTTTCCAAAGCCATTGACAACATAGACTTAATATCGGTCAAAGTTCCCTTCATTCCGCTGACCTCGCTTTTGAGGTTATTGATGTCTTCTTCCTGTTGTCTGTCTTTGGCTATTTGCGGATTCAAGATGGCACGCATCTTTGCGCACTCTTCCATAACCTTCTTGTGGTATGGCTCGCTTTCCACAATCTCCTTAGAATGGCGAAACATTGCCTCAACTTCCGCATCCATAGCTTCACGACTTTCAGAAACCACAAGGTTCTCTGAGTTTGCGATTTGCATGTTGGATGGGAGTTGTTTGAACTCCATTTGCTCATTCGGCAATTTCACGACAACATCAACGGTAGTCTCCATTGGTTGTGGGTTGAATTGCCCAGGAGTATATGTTGGGAACTTAGGTTGTGGGTTACTGACCGATACAACCTGTCCGATTTTAAGACTTGGGTTTTCACCCTTGTCAAGCACATAAAATATGCTGTTAGGTCGAAGTCCTTGAAACATAGCTTTGTGTAATGTTAATTGTTAAACAATACCCGTCATTAGCTGAAGGGTGTTAGTATCTCGCTCGAACCAAAACTGATAAACTCCAGTTCCTGCAATGTCGGCTACCGTCAAAGGATTGCCGTTGAACTTAGTTACAGCTTGGGTTACGCCATTGGTCTCGAAAAGGATTGGCAGCGTATTTGTCGTACCTGTTGGAATGGCTTGATGTAGGTTCACAAAGATAGTTCCCCTATAGTTAGCATTCACGAAGGCGTGGTTTCTGAACGAGAAAACAACATTTTCGGTGTTCACCACCACGCCTGTAGATGCGATAGCTGCCGAGCCGTTACGATTAACCCATGCAAAAGGTCTCATCCAGAACATAGCAGCCTCCTTTCTTTAACCCCAAAATCCGTTGTTGGCAGCATTCAAACCATACAGACCAGCCTGATAAGCGACACAATTAGGAACCGCAGTAAACGGGCTGTAAGGAGTAGTTACCGTCTCTGGCAACTTACACTTGATACCGGCCACCTCACTCTGCAAGCCAGCCAATACCGCATTGATAGGTGCTACAGCCTGACCCACAATCTGTGATGTCATAGCGGAAGACTTGAAGGTACTGTTCTCCTCACGAAGAGAATCAATCTTGTTCTGCATCTCACGCATTTCAGCCTGCTTCTGACCGTCAACGATGGTCTGAGTGCTTTCCTTGATGGCGTTGTGCAAGTCACAAGTCTGGCGCTGGGTCTCGTAAGCCACGTTAGAGAAGCCACGCTCCTGACCTACGGCTACATTGTTGATGGCATTCTGCAAAGTGCCAGTCTGCTGACACATAGCCAACTTGACGTTTCCGTCCATAGCCGTAATATTGTTATTTACACGGCAGCAGCAATCAGCGAGTTGTGATGCAATCTGCATGTTACCTTGCTGAAGAGCGTTGATGGTTTGCATTCCGCTCATGCCTACTTGGTTGCCCACGTTCTGAACTTGGGTTGTCAAGGCAGAGATTGCTTGCTGAATCTGTCCTTCAGTACAATTGAGCTGAGTTGCGAGATTACTGAGTGCATTACGATTGCCACCGATTGCATCCATAAGCAAGGAACGACCATAGTCATTGTTGATTTCATTGGCAAGACCTGCGCCATTGCCACGACCACCAAAGCCGAAACCATTACCGCCCCAACCACAGAAGCAAAGGATAAAGAGCAGCCAAATGAACCAAGAACCATCGCCATTGCCGAATCCGTTATTACCCTTCATCGCAAGAAGAACGTTTGGGTCAACGCCTCTCTGTTGGAGCAAAGGAGCTATCAAGCTCATCATTCCCCCATTGTTACCTGAACCCTCTGGATTAAAAACATAAGTTTTTGATGTCTCCATAAGAATAATCTTTTTGTGTTAAACCTTAATTAAACTAACTCTATGTAACGTTACGGCTGCAAAGTTACGAATAATAAGCAAAAGGTTTAATAACTCTATCAAACTTTCTTTTATTCGCTAATAATCAAGCAGTTAAGGTGATAGGAGGTAATATCATACTTTCGAATGGTCGAAAAGACAAAGGCTTGTTTGCAAATTCCGTTTGCTGAAAACAAGAAATGCAAACGGAATTGCAAACGGAAACTAAGCGCACACAAATTTAAAGCCAAACTTTCGTGTATAGTATTCCTCTTTCGGATGTCTTTTCGTTTCGGAGTCATAGCAGAGAATAAACGGCTCACCCTTAGAGTAGAAATAGTTATAAGACTTTCGCAAATACATCTTCGCATTCAAAGCCTTTGGGGAGAGTTTTCTTATTCTTAACCTTGTTTCTTGAGGTTTACCCGACAACACTCTAAGTTCGTCCATTTTATATTGCATATGCAGCTTTCTGCCTTTATTGGCATACTTTTCTTTATTCCAATAGTTTCTCAAAGACTTGTTACGCTCTTTGCGAATTCTGTCTGCCGTTTCTGCGTTATGTTTCAATCCAAGCTTACTGACCTGTCCTAAAATTGTCGATTGAGGAATATTCGTTACTTCTGATATTTCTCTTGCCGTCATCGTTTGGTACATGTCGGAGATTTTACGGATAGTCTCATTATTCAATTTATTGTCTATTTTCATACCACCTAAAATAGTGATATACTTATATAATGTATGTAAGGTTACACCAGCAGCCTTGGCTACTTCCTTTCGTGGGTAGTCATTAATATGGGTTTTGATGTAGTCCATCTGTTCCTGTGTCAATCTTCTTGGCATTCTTCGTCCTCCTCAAAAGAAAATCCATATTTGTTCTTGTAGTATTCCTCATCCATCCTACGAGTATTCTGGTCATAACCCAAGATATAAGGTTCGCCTTCAAAACCGAAATACCCATGTTTCGTAATGAGATTGTATTTGGCGTGATATGCTTTTGCAGGTAACTCTGAAAATCTAAGATTCGTTTTCTGCGGAATGCAGGACATAAATCTGAGCTTTTCTGCACGCATAGTTCTTTTCCAACTTTTTACCCTCTTATTTATTATTGCTTTCTCATACGCTTTCTTTAAGTTTGCCAAACTATTCTTTTTAAGTCTTTCGATAGTTTCTTTCGAATGAGTAAGCTTTAGTCTTTTTGCAGCCTTTCCTACTGTAGATGGATGACACCCTACAATCTCGGCAATCTCTTTGACTGAATGGTCAGGATAAAGCTTTGTGATTTGCTCGTCACGTTTCTGGTCGGGTTGCGGAACAAGTCTTTTATGTTCGATTTCACAATCGCATTCGTGCAATATCTTATATAGGAATTTTACGCTGACACCCATTCTCTGTGCCAACTTATATCTTGGTCGCTCATTTATGTGCGCCTTAATGATGTCTATTGTGTCTTGTTCTATTATCTTCATTTTTATTCAGTTTTTTATGGTGTGACTCACCTGTATTTGCAAAGGTAATGAGATTTTATTGATAGAGCAAATATTTTAATGTGTTATAACTTAGTTTAAAGAAAAATTTGATTATTTGCACAAAAATTAATTGTGTAGTTATCCGGTATGATTATTTTCACATTATTATATATTAATGATTATCTTTGCAACAAAAAACATAAGGAAATGACAGCGGAAACTATTCAATTAATACAGACGGGAATTAATCTTCTTTGCGCATCGGGAGTTATCTCCACGTTGCTGTATTATAATAGTAGAAAACGAAAGGAGGCGGCACTCGCATCACAGGAAGAGAATAAGACTATTTCATCATATGCCGATGAGTGGAAGGCTCTCTATGAACGTTCCAACGAGTCGGTCGTTAATCTTAACAGTAAAGTAGATGAATTGTATGAGGAAATCAACCAATACAGAATTACGATACGCAATCTTAGGGACGAGAAGAACGATTTGAAGCTTGCCTTGCATGAGGCACAATGGAATAGATGCATCAAGGATGGATGTCAACTTAGAACCCCACCAAGAAAGCGAGAATCCTTAGAATCGTTGGTTGAAAAGGAAGAAGATGCGATATATCGTGATAGGGAGGATTAAGTTATGATAAAGTATCTGAAATTACTCATACAAGTTAATAGCGGACATTCAAGCAAGGCATTCTTTTTAGTGTCCGTTACTTTGATAGGTTTCTTGATGCTCCTGGTTGTCTGCTTTATCTTAGTGTGGGAAGTGGTAACTTATGGGACTATCAAGACCGATTTGATGGGGTTAAGTGCATTTGTTGGTAGTGTGGCTAGTTTGTTCGTCACGGCTGGCATTACCAAGACTATAGGGGAACGTGGCGAACACAATAACAATAACTTAAAGTTGGAGGAAAAAGACAATGGCTAAATCGGAGATTTTAAGCGAGTTCGTACTTAGTTGGGAATCGTCTAAGTACACCAACAGAAAAAGCGACCGTGGAAATGCGACAAAATACGGAATCACGCTCGCTACTTGGAAGAAGGTTGGATATGACAAGAATGGTGATGGGGTAATCAATGCCGAGGATGTGAAGTTGCTTACCAAGGCAGATTATGACCGAGTGTTCAAGAGGAACTACTGGGATGTTTGCATGGCTGACAAGATAAACAACCAGTCAGTGGCGAACCTCCTAGTGGACTTCGCCTACAATAGCGGATGTTCAAAGGCCATCCAGAAGATACAGGAAGTTGTAGGAACAAAGGTGGACGGCATCATGGGCAAGAACACCTTGGCGGCTATCAATAACTTCAATCAAGGACAGTGGGTCTTGTTCGACAGTCTGAAGGTCGCTAGGATTACCTACCTTAACGACATCGTGAAGAACGACCCTAAGCAAGAGGTAAATCTGAAGGGTTGGCTCAGACGTGTCGGGAACATCAAGTACGGAAAGCTCGTCTGCAATGATGGACGTGTAATAAACAGCTAATAACACAAAAATAGCTCCATCGTTCTAGTCGGTGGGGCTATCTTCGTTAAAGTCCTAGCTTGGTGGTTATCCAAGAGCCTATTGGAACATTTTCCTCCTTGGACTTCTGCTTTATATAGTCCACGGTTTCCTTTGGCATCCTTATGCAAAGGTTCACGTTGTTCCCTTTCTTTCGTCCGCTTCCAGCCCTTGCACCTCCTCTGTTACTTTTCTTGTTATCCATATCTATTTTGTTAAGAGCCTTACGTTTGCTAGGGTGGTACTTCTATTGGAAACGAAAAAGTGCTCTCGTTCTAATTTATCCCTAACCAAATTGTCTATTTCTCCCAATTTTTTCTTGCATACATTAAGTCTGTTCGTTAAGTCTTTGACTTGTCCATCTAGTTTCTTGAATTGGAGGACGGTATCTTCGGGCTTACAAACTTTGCTTATGTTCGCTATAATAGCTTTCATTGCTTTGTTTTCTTCTACCAGCTTGTCGTAGTTGCGAAGAATGGGAAGCATCTGCCTCTCATAGGGAATATTGTTTTTTGTCTTACTCATATAGTTTTATTTTAAAGTTCAATACCTCGCCATCTCTTGATGGTACAAAGACTCTCGAAATTATCAATATACACTTTGTCCTTATTGAAGTGGGCTTGTTGTATTTGGTATTTCATCCAACCGATGTTGCAACCATTCTCGCCACCTTCCCAATGGTAGTAGCGATAATGCAAGCTAACGTCTATGTCAAGCACATCATCTTCTCCAGATACTTCTGATGGGTGAATGTGGAGGTCAGCCTCAACATGAATGCTCTTGAAGATTGCAGGCTCCATCTTGAAATCGGAACTTACGATGTGCTTTTCGTCCTTTGGTGTGAACTCAGCGTAAATACCAAGTCTCTCACAAGTCTTCTGTATATCCTTGGCTATGTAGGATAGAATGTTTTTATGCTCCATAACTTATGAATATTCTTGATTTTCTTTTTCACAATTATCATATCCGTTTTCGTAGCTCATAGAACTAATATCGTTTACTATGTTTGCTATCTTGTCTAAGTCAGTTTCCGACTTAACTCCTAACTTTTTTAAAAGCGGAACAAGCTCTTTGTTAAACTTATCGTTTGGGCTATTATTGCCCCAAAAATCACTATCTCCGATATAATATTCTTTGCTCATTTTATTAATAGTTTTTGAATCTCTTTCATGTCCGTAAATCTAAATAGTTATGCTTTTTACAACGTATGCGAACTTCATCGTACCATAGGCGTTATATTGGATAAGTTGCATAGAGATTGCATATTCATTTTTTAAGAATAGATAACCTTCTGCTATAATAGACTTTTGTACTTCTAGGCTCTTGTCTGGATTGACCATCTCTATAGCCTTGCATCTACTCTCAACTACAGTGAGGTTTGTATCAGATAGCATTTTAGTTATTTCTTCTTTGGCTGTTTCTTCATCCTCATACTTAAAATTGTTTTTAGCGAGAATGCGATTAAACATCAAATCTGTTGTCAAGCTTAATTCTTTCATATCCGTAAGTTTAAATGGTTATTATGCGAACAAAAGGACACATTGAAACTCGTTCTCGAAACGCTCTCTTGTGTAGTCTGCAAAGCGATCGAACTTACCACCTTTTGCGAACTCCTTAGCATCTGCAATGAAGTTACACTCCTTAATGATGGACTTAGCTTGAACTTGCTCAAATCCGAACTCGAAGAACTCACGCATTCTTTTTTTATTAGTTGTTGCCATATTCTTTTCGCTTGCCGTGATGCGATAGGGCTTAATTGTTAATAATACAGTTTCTGAAGGTGTGTCTCACCTTTCTAATTCTGTTGCAAAGATACAAAGAATATTCGAAATATACAATAAAAAATCAAATCATTTTCTTTGCTTTAACGTCTTTTGGCTATAATAGTAGGCTTGATTACATTCGTTAACAGAAAATGGCTAGTTTTTCACTTATTCGGGTTTTGGAAATAACCCAAATGGCTCTTTTTGTGCCATATATAATATAATTTGTACCTTTGCACTCAAAAAGGAGGTTGATATGCAACTAAGATTTGATTGGTGGCGTTGGCTCGTTACCATATTTGTAGGTTTCTTCATCATGCTGATGCTGTACGGATGCCGGACAACGAGATATGTAGAAGTGGAAAAGGTGGTGCGAGACACTACTACTTATGCTCACTGGGACTCTATCGTCAATGAAAGGGTCAGGCTCATTCAGGATAGCTTACTCTCTTACCATTGGGAGCAGACCGAAAAGCAGGTTAAGGATTCCACATACATAAAGGATGATGTCAAGACAAGGGTAGATGAGAGTGGTAAAGTGCTAGGTAAGGATTCTATTCACATAGAGATTAGATACAGGGATAGCAAGGAACTATCCAAGGTTCGTGATAGCCTTATTCATTATAAGGAGATAGCAGAGCGAGCAAGTATATACAAGGCTCAGAGGGATAGTCTCAACAGAGAGTTGAGTATTGTCCAGACCAAAAAGGAATATATCGAGAAAGACTTGGCGGGATGGGACTTATTCTATTGGAAATTCGGAATGATTTCCTTTTGGGTCGTTTCCTTGACGCTGGTAGTAATGATTTTCTTTCTCACGGTAAAATACAAGAAAAAGTTTTTTCATTAGGTTGGTTTTTAGTTATTAAGGTTTAAGATTGGTTTTTAGGTAACAACTTATGGAGAAGGGGAATGCGTGAGTATTCCCCTTTGTTTTTGGGGGATATTGAAAATAATACATTTATTTCCCCTCCTTTTTGTTTTCCAGCGTATCCAGTATATACCTAGCCTCAGCGATGGATGAGGCTGAAAACAAATCATTTCCTTGTTTTATAAGGGCAATGAAATCATCATTTGTATTGTTTATAATCAGAGGTTCTTCACCTAAGAGTGTTGATAGCTTCATATTGAGAAATTTTGCAATCTTGGCTAACGTACCCAATGACGGTGTAGTCTTGTTGTTTATAATCTTACTCATTGCCACGGTTGATATATCTAAGTATTCTGCCAAATCCTTAGACATAACCCCTTTCTCCTTTAATATATCTTTGAGGTTCAAATTTATATCCTCACTAACTTTTGTTGCCATAAACTTTTAGTTTAAATGATTATGGTGCAAAGGTACAAAAAATAAACCGATTATTTACTTAAAATATATAAAATAAACCAAAAGTTTTACTAACGGGTGTTAAAGTTAATCTAAAACTTAAACTTTTATGCAAAATTATTTGGTAAACTAAAACTTTTGGTTTATCTTTGCAGCGTCTTTAAGAGATAAAGGCTTTAAAGTTTAACTATTAGATGCTGCTATGCAGCCGAGTGGCACTCGTAAAACCGTTTAGTTGATTATGGCTAATTCTTTTAAGAATATGATGAGAGAGGTGATGGCAATGGCACACAGAGCCTTTGAGTTGAAATCAGCAACAATGAGCTGGTCGGAGTGCTTGAAGCAAGCTTGGGCAGTGTTGAAGTTGAAGCTGGCAATGAAGAAGAGAGTTGTCGAGTTCTACTTTCAGAAGGTAGATGGCTCAATCCGTCAGGCATTCGGCACTTTGCAGGAGTCTTTGATAGATTATACTCCAAATGGCAAGGGATATGCTTGCAAGGACTGCGTTAAGTATTGGGACGTTGAGAAACAAGCTTGGCGACAGATGAAGTTCTTTAACTTTATCAAGGTTGCATAAAGCGATTATTAGCGATTTAAAAAGAACTAAGATATGGATAAGAATTTGATGAATGCTCTTTATGTTGAGCATGATGGCAAGATTGGTGTTTTAAGCTCAGATGAGCACAAGGTGGTATCACAGGTTATCGGCACGGATTTGACGCTTGTGTACGACAAGAAAGAGGGCAATACATACCTTTTAATACCATTGACAAAGAACCACACGTTTAAGTATAATGGTGATGTTTTGGAGGTCGATGGTAAGATTATCCCTAGCAAGGTGTTCTTTCGCAAGGATGCTTGCCAGTGGGTAGAGATTGCTGAAGAAACGCTAACCAAGGTAGCGTAACATAACATAAGGTGAGGCACACAATAAACTGCACTTAATTAGAATTTCGGTGAAAGTTCTTGCTTATTTCCTTGCATATACGGAAGAAATTTCGTATCTTTGCAAGTGGATTTCGGTGAGACACACCTTTCAAAAACTGTTTAAAATTTAGGAATATGATTTCATACAAGTACAAGCTATATCGGACAAAGAAGACGAAGCATTTGGGTAAGATGCTCCGAGAGGCTGGCTATGTTTGGAATCATGCGCTTGCCTTGCAGAAGAGGTACTATAAGTTGTATCACAAGTATATTCCAAAATTTACGATGTTTAAGCATTTTTCTAAGCGATATAAGCCAACGTTATTGCATAGTCATACCGTTAGGGAAATCTTGGATAGATTGGATATAGCTTACAAGCGTTTCTTCAAGCATGATGCGAAGCGTCCACCAAAGTTTAAGAAAGCATCTGAATTTAGTTCTTTTGTTTTCAAGCAAGGTGGCTATACCCTCAGTGGAAATGAGCTAATTATAAACAAGATAAAGAAGTCTTTCAAATTCTTTTTGAGCCGTCCCTACGATGGCAAGGTTAAGAGGGTGTCGGTCAAGCGCAACAAACTGGGCGAGTACTTCATTATCCTTTGCTTGGACAAGCAAGCCGAGTCTTACGGAAAGTCACACGATGGTGCATCCGTGGGCATCGACTTTGGTTTGAAGAAATACTTGACTTTGAGCGATGGTCGTGAGATTGATAACCCTCAGTTCCTTAAAGCTGACTTGCAAGAACTTAGACGCAGGTCTCGCAACTTCTCGAAGTGCAAGAAGGGCAGCAACAACCGCAAACGCAAAAAGTTGGAGTTGGAGCGATTGTATCGAAATATCGTGAACAAACGTTCCGATTTCCAGTGGAAGCTGGCGCATGAGTTGTGCAGGCGTTACGACTTGATTTGCTTGGAAGATTTGAACTTGGAGGGAATGACAAAGCGTTGGGGACGCAAGATGTCTGACTTGGCTCATGGCGATTTCGTTGTGAAGTTGGAGCACGTTGCGAAGAAGTATGGTGTGAAGGTTCATAAGATAGACCGCTTCTTCCCATCGAGCCGCCTTTGCACTTGTGGTTATAAGAACGATAAGCTGTCATTGGGTGATAGGATTTGGACTTGCCCTAGTTGTGGTGCAGTTCATCCTAGAGACCTCTTCGCAGCTGAGAATATACTTCGGCAGGGCATTGCCGAATTGGGGAGTGGTAGCAAGTCACCCAAGCACTCGCAAGGGCGCAGCCACGATAGTCACCCAACAATTCCTTGCAAGTAGCAAGGAAGTATGCCAAGGCTGCTCTTTTTAGTCTTGAGAACAGCTTAGTGTGTAAAATGCCATAAATGCAAGCGGTTTAATATATTTATAGTTTCATATATGTAACTAAATATGGCATTATGTGTTAAGAAAGCATAATACATATAATTAGGCACACTAAAACCCTTGCAGTTTGAAAATAAATTAGTATCTTTGCAGCGTGCTTTGTTGGTGCTGACCCGCTTACAAGAATCAATAAGATTTCCCGTGGCGAAAGCCATACTACGATAATCCTTACCTAGATTTCGGGGTCAGACGAATGAAGGGTAAGGATTTCTTTTTAGAATCCTTATTTTGAGTTGAAACATCCTTAGATAGCTCTAAGTTAGCAATGGGCTATAAAATTGTTGGAGTAGGCGAAACACAGATAAGTTAAACAAATAGGGAATTTATGGGAAAGCATTATTTACATATACGTATGGACTTGGTAAAGAAGTATACCTATGGCGCGTCATCGCAAGAAGTGAAAGCGCACAAGGAGACTCTTTGCTTTGCCATTTGGTGTAAGATGCAACGCAGAAATTCTGTAATATTTAACTTAACCATCAAGGATGTAAAGAAAAAACTCGGTGTAGGCTATCCAAAGGCAAGAAAATTGCTAAAGGATGTCAAGGAGGATGGACTCTTTACAGAACTTGGTAACGGGCGATTTATCGTGAATACGTTCCGTGATAAAGAAAAGAAGCCCAATAAAAAGGGCGGTCGCTTCCAAGGGGCTTACGTTTGTCGTATTCCTATTAATAAGGACTATAAGCTAAAGGAGTTATATTCTATAGTCAACAATATTTTGTACACATCGGTTATTAGTGGTGCTCGTCAAGACTGTTTTAACGTTGGCAACAATGATTGTGCTTGGCATCAACTAACTACTAACTCGTTTGCAAAGGTTGTGAATATGGGTCATGGCTCTATATGCCGAATCAAGAAGAATCTTATCTGCGAAGGTAAGATTAAGTCCACGTATGCGGAAATGCACATGGCAGATGATAGAAACGAGGGAGAGATGGAACGAACATTGCAAAGGTTTGGTCGTAGGAACTTTACGTTTAACGTAGGTAACCTGCACTATTTAATTATACCTTGCTCTTACTCTTTTGGAGACCGAGAGACTTCTATTGCTATCAAGCACAGAATCTATGGTTATAAATTGAAGGGACATGGTGCTTTTAAAGAAGGCACGAACAAATACTATAATGGCTCAATAGGATTAACCAATATGCCTGATTAAAGGTCGAGTTCTATTTTGGACATTTTTATATTAGTAGTTAGTTGGTATTAGTATAGGAGTCTTTAGGAGGCTAACGTGTTCCTTGGTATATTACGTGTTATTATTATATATACGAGATTATGAAGAAGATAGAAGAAAAGTACTTGGAATCAGAACATCAAGTTAGAGCTTATGATGTTTATCTGAGTTCATATCGTGTGAAAGGTGCAAATCGAGTGTTGGCTTGTAGTCGATTGTATGATGGTGATAAATTCATTCGTGACAACTTCCTGGTCAACGAACAACAAGCCGACAAAATAGAGGCTATGTTTGACTTGGTTAATAGAATATTGGAAACTTGTAAGGATATAGACTTGTTTACGATTCGTGTTTCAAACAAAACTTTTGCGAATTTAGTGAAGAATGCTGACTTTGCGGAAGAGTCTAATCGCTACTTTGGCAATATATCTAGATTCAAACGTCTGCTTGGCAAGAGGGAGGTGATAATTGTTATTCCCAATTGGTGTACCGCAAACAAAAAAGATTATGCTATTGACGAAATGGCAAAGGATTTGTATGCGAAGATACCATCTTCCCGAGTCTTTTCGGGTTTCTGTATAAAGAAAAATTGGATAGAAAAGGGCTTTATCGAAGATTTGTGGGACTTGTTATGGAAAAACGGATGGAGACAGAAAGATGGAAACTATTGTGATGATTGGCGAACATTGGCAGGTGCTTACAACTCCGTTTTGCGAACAGGCAAGAATGCAAAGTATGGAAAGGTTCAACCTAAGAAAGAAGAAACTGTTGTGGAAAGAAAAAGGCTTCTTCCAAACTATATTTGCTATACAGATGGCAGCTGCGATAACTATTCCACCCATAAGGCAGGTGGTTCTGCGTATATTGTTGTGAATACATCTACAGGTGAACTTGAAAAGGTCAAGACACACCATTGCTTGCATACTACCAATAATAGAATGGAGATGTTAGCGATAATATCAGCCGTTAATTATTGCCCGAAAGGTTCTGTCATAGAGGTTCGAAGTGATTCCAAGTACGCATTAAAGATGTTCCGCTATACAGATTGGGAAATAGGCGCAGATATAAAGAACACAGACTTAATCAAGTTGTATCGTAAGTGTGCAAAGGATAAGCTTGTTATTTTGACTTGGGTAAAGGGACATAATGGTGATGATTTGAACGAGCAAGCGGATTGCTTGGCTTTTGGTGCATATGAGAAAGCATTAAAAGAGAATGGCTTACCAATGGCTCCTGAGAAGTATCGTGTGTTAAGACGAGGCAAGCAAACGGTGTTTGAAACAGATAATTAAAGATAAATTTGATTTATTATGAAAGAGTTAGGTTTTGATAAGCTATACGTAAAGTTTAGCAATTTATATTGTGAGTATCGTAGTAGAAAGGAATTTTTGAAGTGGTTAAAATCTGCAAAGAATCTTTCTGAAGAGTTGTTTGAAGTAACGCCAAGTGGAGGTGGCTCGTTTGATGTTGTGTTGTCTTTTGAAGAGATAAAGGATTTATTTCCGATTATGGAGAACTCATTGCCTAAGTATGAAAACGATATAAAGCAAGTTCTTTTGGCCATAAAGGAAATGTGACAGCTTGAAGTTGCAAAGATATGGCATGAGGATGATTGGGGTGACGGCTTTGTAGAGGATTTTTGTAAAACCCATGATATTTAATGAAGATACAGACGTTTGAACTATGTGCCGGATATGACTCTCAACTGATGGCTTTGGAGCGGTTGAAGAAGAACCATTCTGATTTTGATTACGAGTGTATCGGTTGGTCGGAGATAGAGCCAAGCGCAATAACCTTGCATAACGCTTGTTTTCCTAGTCTGTCCGGTAAAAACTTTGGTGATATGACCAAGATAGATTGGAGCAAGGTTGCTGATTTTGACTTGCTGACATATTCAACACCCTGCCAGTCTGTTTCGCAAGCCGGAAAGCAGAAAGGAATAGAGGAGGGAAGCAATACACGTTCCTCTATCCTTTGGTTCACAAGAAACGCCATTATTACCAAGAGACCGAAATACCTCTTGATGGAGAATGTAGAGGCTTTGGTTCAAACAAAGTTCATTGGGTTCTTTAACAAGTGGCGCAAGGAGTTAGAATCATATGGATATATCAACTTCGCTAAGGTGGTAAATGCAGCCGACTGCGGTGTTCCTCAGAACAGAAAACGTGTCTTCATGCTCTCTATACGAAATGATGGTGATAAGATAGATTATCATTTTCCGAGAAAGACAAAGCTGGAGAAACACTTGGTAGATGTCTTGGAGGAAAATGTTGAAGAGAAGTTCTATCTTGGTGATGATCTGTTAACAGATGAGTGGGGGTATCTGATGTTTAAAGGAAAGAAGATATTTGAAAGCGGTGTTTGCGCAAGAGAACCTATAAGTGCAGCGTTAAGAACACGTTCCAATGGTAAATGGATAAAAGGTGAAAGGCATGAGCAAAAGGTAGAATTAGGAAAGAATGTGGCTAATGCTATAACATCGGTGAGTAAGGACTCCTTGGTTGTATTGGGATTTTCGAGAGGAAGGCGAGGCGAAGTAGTGAACTATCACGAAAAGAAGGTCTCTAACACCATTCATACGTCAAGTGGAAGTGGTGGTAATATGGATGAATTTGTGCTAAACAAAACAAGGTTGCGCATTAGGCGTTTGACTCCGAGAGAACTCTTCCGTTTGATGGACGTTGACGAAGAATACATAGACCGGATGCTTGAAAGTGGCGTATCGAAGTCAAGTCTTCAAAAAGCTGCTGGAAACTCTATAGTTGTAGCGTGCATGGAAATGATTTTTTGAGGAACTTTGGTTTCCCGATAATAATGTTAAGATTGCTGATGATGGTCAGCTGTGTCTATTTTAAAGTTTTGACGAAATGATGTTTTTGAATAATAAAGAGAAAAAGAAGAAAGTAAATGCTATCTCATACGAGATAGATGAGTTTATCTGGGGAAGAAAGGATTTTGTTACCGATTGTCCCTATGGTGAGAAAGGAAGATATACCAATGCCGTTAATAAGGTCGGTGATTTGGGTTGCAACACTTGCGAATGGCAAGTAAGACACAACCCAAGAGCGCAAGTTGTGATGTGCTCACATCCAAAGGAGGAGAAGAGCGAGGTTAAGAAACTTTTTAAGGATTTATGATTATGGATAAGGAAAAATTAAAGAAAGATTACGAGAATGCTTGCAATGCTTACTTGGAGGCATTTTGTGAGAAGCATGAATTTTACGGATTGGATAATCCGGAGACATATTGGATTGATACAGGTGGAATAGCCAATTGCGGTGATTTAACTTTCGATATGGCTACTATTGTAACTGATATTGACAAGGAAGCTCCCGAAGAAGAGTTGTTGAAGTGGTACGATTATACTATTGAAGCTAGTGAGTTCAATTTGCCTATTCCAAACTTCGATCATTGGCTTATAGGGTGTCCAAGAACACCCAAAAAATGGTTTGAAGACATGCGAGCAAAGCGCAAGGAGATTGATGATTTATTGAAGGAGGAAAATGAAAGATTGAAAAATGGAAAAGAGTAACCTTTTTAATTATCTACAGAGGCTCTTCGATGAGGGTCTCTGTATAAACACTACCGAACTTGAATTCGGTACACTTGAAGTAACGGCAGAGAATCGAAGCCAAGGCAAGCAAATCACATTCTTTGCAAAGGGCATGGAGGATGCAAAGCAGAAAGCTGCGGAATGGCAGGCTGGTCAAATACTCTTGAATTGCGAAGATTTCGAGGAGATTGTTATGTTCTTGGCTCAAAGAAAGAAACTTAAAAAGGAAATGTCAAATGGATAAGAATTTTAGAAGTTGTTTTTGTTGCGTCCATTTTTTGGAAATACAAAATACAAGTACAGGAAATATTTTGAAATGCAAGAAAGGTAGCACTACGAAAGTACAAGGGAAGAGACTGACAGAAATTGCTGCAAGATGCAAAAACTACAAAGCGTGAGGCACACGTTAAAGAACATAGTAAGATGAAACTAAAGTTAAAGGTAATAGACAACAGGGGTATTTGAAAGAGAACGAAATGTGAAAAACTGCAAAACAAATAGTAGATTCTATATAGTAAGATTAAAATATATTAATATAGATAATAAACACATTAAATTATTTGCATATTGCAATAATTCTTTGTATCTTTGCATCGTGATTAAGAAACAAATGTTATTAATTAAAATGGTGAGACACACCACAAAAACTGGTGATAATGACAAAGAAAGAAATTTTAAAACAATGGCTTAAAGAACCAAAAGTGAAATATTGTGGCAATTCAAATTTCACGTTAGGTTATGGTGATGGCTGGGATTGGGTTAAAGATACTCTACGCCCCGCTATCACGAAGAATGCGATGTTCCTCAGATTCTTGGAGCATGGTTTCTGTGAGATAGAAGAATTTCTGAAACCCAAGTCCGAGAAACCGGGCGAAGAGGATTGTACCTTGTATTCTGTTGGATACAAAGATGGAGTCAATGATGCCATGATAGCAATAAAGAACAGATTTGAAATATTTAAATAGGAGGTTTTAATGGATTTAGGAAAGGCGATTAAGACAATTAGGGTAAGCAAGGGCTTGACCCAACGACAACTGGCTATGGCTATCGGTTGTAGCGAGACGAATATGTTGTTTATGGAAACCGGAAGAACGTTTCCACGCAAAAGTAAGATTGATGCAATTTGTAAGATGTTGGGGATTCCGATGTCTTACTTGTTGATGTTCTCTATTACACCGGATGATATTCCGGAAGACAAGAAGAGTTTGTACACAAGCATCGTAGAGCCGATGCGTAACGAATTTACTAGGGAGTTACTGCGATGAAAAGATACTTTTATTTTTCCGCAAGATTCATCAAGAATGGACGTATGGCGTATTCCGCCGGAATTTTAGAATCAGATGAAGGGTATTTTGATTTCGTTAAGGCCTCAAAGGATATTGCACAAGGAGAAGGGGTTGATGTAAAAAAGGTTATCATAGTTTTTTGGACAGAGACCAATTCTATTATGAAGGATAAGTTTGAAGCTTTAAAAGAGGAGGAAAATTGGTAGAATATAAATAAAAGGATTGAATATGAGAATACGAATAGTTAAACATGTTTGTGCCGATGGAGTAGAAAGGGGTATCTTGGAATACCGCAACCATTGGTGGGAGAAGTGGAGACCATTGCACCAGGAAGGCAAGTTGGCTTATGTAGCATATATGGGGGCGAATCCATATAAGTCTTTACAAGAAGAGTGCTTTGATATGCTCGAATTGAATGAAGAGCAGAGAAAGGTACGTGAACAGATGTTCCACTACATCTTAGATGCAGAAGAGATATATGTTGGTGCAAGAATTGGTAGCGAGTATCATATCGGCTATGATGCTGAAAATGATGAGAGTATGGAGACACTTAGAAATTTGGAGGAATAGTTATGCTCGGAAAGATTTTTTCGGTTATGACCGATATTATATATCGAAGAGAGGAAAGTTTGAATCTCTTTGAAGGAAAGAAGAAACTTGATAAGGTGGTGTCTGGTCGGGTAATCAGAGAACAAATCAAGTTGTTTGGTTTCACCGTCAGGACAAAGTATTTTTATCAGATTTGCTGCCCACAAGTCAATATGAATGATACCCACGAGGTTTGCACATTGAATAAGGTCGAGGATTTGGTAAGAACAGAGTGCTATAACAAGGTCGTTGAATATTCAAACAGAAAACATCATGTCTAGTGTTAATTGTTTCAGAAGAGTTCTGTTAGATGTCGGTGGCAAGAAGACAATCATCAGTGTTCCGCATGAAATGTCCGAAACCGAAGTAAATAAGGTTATGGTTGTTACCAGAGCCTATCTACAGCAGTATGTCTATGTCGAAATGATATTGGCAGAGTGTTTCATTCAGAAAATCGAAAAGAGTATTCTGAAGAAGAAATGCGTTAGGTTTGAAGTTAAGAAGAAGTGGGTGGACTGCAAGAAGAATCTTCGCAAGGTGGTTAAGTATTATGACGCTTATGTTCCTAATGCAGATTTTAATAACGAATTCGCAATGACGTTCTATGACAAGATTAGTGGAGACTTGTATAAGTTGCGAGATAAGATTGCGGTGAGGTTACAGAACTTAGGAATTGGTGAAAAATCGGGAGTTTATGCGAACGCAATCATCCTTTATAATCTCACCAACCTTTGTCTGGGAACTTATGAGAATATCATCCGTAAGCTGTTTGAAGAGTTGCACGTTAACTTAATGCAAGCGTTCAAGGATTTTGCTCCGATACTTGCTTTTGAAAACTCCTATGACTTCATGGCGTTAGTGATGGATAAGGATTTCGAGAGACTGGCAGACCATTTGATGACCAAAGAAATTCTTTCTTATTTCGACAAGGTGAGAAAAGGTGTCTTTGACGAACAGACATTAAATGAGGCTGCTATTAATGCAACGGAAGACTTAAAAGGCGATGAGAAGGATTTGCAGCGGACTTACATAGGAATTAATGACTTTATGAAGAGTGACTTTCCTTTGGAGAGAACAACATCAAAGAAAGCAAGCTGATGAAAATCGAACCAAGTGAGTTCTTGCCTATAGGTAATGAATTTCAGAAAATCTTCGGAATAAGCTTTGGAAAATTCATTGATATGCGGTTTCTTTTAGCGAGAAAAGAGTTAGTCTTCAATCTGCTGAAGTTCACAGATTGGCTTGAAGAGTGCTATCCGGATGAGTGTTCCATAGATGGAGTGAGTTATAATGCTGTTGTCGAGCGAAAGTTTGGTAAGCGAGGTGTTAAAATGATAAAGAAGTTGATAGAATGAAGTACATGGGTAGTAAGGCTAGAATCGTGCATGAAATATTGCCGATTATGCTGGACAAGGAACATGATACGTTTGTAGATGCTTTCTGTGGTGGCTGTAGTGTTATTGAGAACGTTCCGGACACGTATCGCAGGATTGCCAACGATAAGAATAAGTATCTTATCGAAATGTGGAAGCATCTTCAGAATGGAGGATTTGTCTTCAGTCATATTAGCAAGGAGACGTATGACAAGGCACGAGATTGCTATCACGGAAAGAATAATTTCTTTACGGAAGCTGGTGTAGGACTAGTCGGCTTCATGGCAAGCTTTAATGGTCGCTTCTTTGATGGTGGCTATAGCGGACATAATGTTGTCGGCAAGAACGGAAAGGCAAGAGATTACATAAGGGAGCAGATTGAAAACACTATGCGTGATGTGCCTCTCATTAAAGGTGTTGAGTTCTATAGCGGCAGTTATGATGAACTTGTGATACCGGAGAGGAGTATAGTGTATTGCGATATACCTTACAAAGCTACGAAAAAGTACGATGTATCAAAGAACTTCGATTATGAAAGTTTCTATATTTGGTGCATGGAAATGGCTAGAAGAGGTCATAAGGTCTTTATCAGCGAGTACCAGATGCCACAAGAGTTCAGATGTGTTTGGGAAAAGGAAGTAACAAACTCTCTTAACCAGAATATCACAAAGAGACCAGTCGAAAGGTTGTTTACTATTGATTAGAAAGAAAAAATGAAAGAAACTTATTGCTTGGAGGATACGCTTTACAATACAAAGCGTTACTTCACTATAGAGAATGGAGTGGTATCAGGAACAAAACTTGCACAGGAAGACTTTAATGTATTTCTTGATCTTGCAAGTCGGCTTGGCTATAAGGTAGTGAAATTATGACAAGGCGAGTAAACAAGGATTGTCCGTTCTCGGCAGAAGAATTGGATGAGTTAAGAGCTGCCTTGTATAATGTGAATACATCTTTTCACTGCTGTAATGCAGCTCCGGTAGATTGGGCGGCAGGATGGCAGCGGAATGATATAAGAAAGATAAGGTAGGAAAGCCATAATCTACCAAATACCCACGTCTCAAAGCCGTGTGATGCCCAGCGTGGGGGCGGGATTGTAAACTTAGGAGTCGCACGGCTTTATTTGGAAGTTTCCATAACTACAAATAGCCTATCGCTAATGGTTGTTCCCTTGGGCAGGGAGATAGTTAATACCGCATCGTAAGATGTGAACACTTAAAATTTGCCGACAACCATTGGCAAAAGCCCATCAGTCAGCGACAGAACCCCTTGGGCAAGGTGGGAATGGTGCACAGTCTTCAAATTCGCATCTGTCGCTGACAAACGGATGAGTGGCATTGGCAACTGAAAGCAATGCGACCCTCGCAAACTTGGAGCGGATTTTCTGATTAAACATTCCGTGTACTGAGTCACTGGGGAGGATTTGGCACCAACAAGGGTTTAAATCCCTTGTCATCCACTAATTTTAAAAGGTTAAATTATGAATGAGTATTGTGAGAATTTGATTTCAAATGGAGTTCCTAGCTGGATAGTAGAGGAGGCTTATAAATTTACAATTGAGCCTTTGAAATCAACAGAAGGCTTGGTAGGAATTGATAAGGAAAATAGTGAGCTATATAGAAATGTCATTATCGCAGCCTATATTGAGGGTGCTAGTGCTACATTGGTAAAAGTGCAAAAATATTATGGCGGTGAGGAACATAGTTAGACAATGGAACGAGGCAACTGAAGGATATTCGTACCGCTTCAAAGGTGGAGATATTTTCCTCCGGTTGGTTAAGGCTAATGGTAGTTATGAATTGCGTAACCCTATAGGTTATGGTGTTCAAGTAGTCATATGCAAAGACTTGGATGAAGCAGATGCAAAAGCCAAGGAAGTGCTAGAAGCGTTTTTTGAAGACAAAGTTAACATAAAAGTTATTTGATTATGGACTTAGAATTATTGATAGATAAGATAGACTTGAGTCAAGGTGCAAGGCAGATAGCCAAGCAAGCCTTGGAGTTGGGAATAAAATGCCAAAAGGATAGTGCTTGGCATCCTGTAGAAGAATTACCTGAGCACAACAGACGCATTGTCGGTCTGACCAAGGTTCGCAAGCGTTTCAAGCATCTGAATTTCTTAGGCGAGGAATGGTGGAAGAAGTTCACGAAGTCAAACGCCATCTATAAATGGGCTTATGTTGACGATCTAGTTTGATAGTAATCGTAGAAATCCATAATGCTATTTTGTTTTAAATGTTTGCCCCATCACTATATATAATAATGTAGTGGTGGGGATTTTTGTGTTAACGTCAGCAAATTATTTGCTCGCATTATTATAGAGTGTTAAAATATAAAAGAAATACATTAAATAACTTGCATATTTCGAATATTCTTTGTATCTTTGCATCGTAGTTAAGAAACAAGGTTACTAATTAAAATGGTGAGACACACCACAAAAACTGTAAGTTAGATATGAAACAATCAAAGTATTATATTGATTACGTAAAGGACGGCATGTACTTTATCTTGGTTCGTAGAAGAGACGAAGCTATCCTCTTCTCGAATGAGCTGCTTGACAATGTTATCAACGAGGCAAAGACTCGCAACATCAAAGGTTGTGATTGTGTGATTCTTTAACTTTGAGGATTAGTTATGAAAAATAATTCTATCTCATTCAGCGAGTTGGCTAATTTCAACGATAGCAACTCTTGTGTTATGGTTGCCTTGATTATTAATGATGAAGGCGAAGTTGACGAAATCAATGAATATCTTGCTAATGTGCTTGGATTTTCCAAGGGTAAGAAAATCATAGGCTATCATCATATTGATGGCAATGACAATGGACGCAGTGACTATCTCTTTGAGTTTGACCATCCGGAGATTGCTTTCAATCCTATTGCTAGGTTAAAGTTTCCAGATTTGAAATGGACTAGTGATTTTGTAGATAATTTTGAACTTGATTATTTAATATAAAGTAGATATGGAAAAGAATAATGCTTATGTAGAGGTGTTGGCAAAGATTGCTAGCCTCATGGGTAGAACAAAGGAGTCTATTCAGATGTCGTCTTCAAATACTCATACGAGTATTACGATGTTTACCGAAAACAACAGTAAGATAATTGGAAATTGGTATTTTGATGCTTCCGATAGCAAGGAGTTGATGAATGCCTCGTTCAATGGTCTTAAGGCTTTGGTTGAGTCTCTTGAGCACAATAAGAGCAATGACGGACAAGCAGCGTAAGTACATAGAAAGTCTTATCAAGAGAGTGTTTCGTAATGCAGATTCGCAGAGCGAAATACTTTCCAGATTGGATAGGGTTAAGATTTCAAGCCATCAAGCTTCAGTAATGATACATGCATTGAAGTTAGAGTGCAACATCGGTCGTTCCGTTCCGGCATATATGTTAATGGCAAACAATCTAAATCCAAAAATGGATGAGTTCTTTAGTATATTAGGGTACGATGAATGACGTATTCTTCAAGAAGAAAAGAAGTTGATATGAAAAAGGTAATTATGATAATAGCCGTTGCCGCCATTTTGGTAGGTTGTAAAGGTAAGGGTACAAGAGTCCAAATCTCGGATTCTGTTGACAAATTCAAGGTTGAGAAGTTGTTTGTCGTGGATAGTATAACAGTATACAGGTTCTATGACCAAGGAAATGCTATCTATTTCACTAACCGGAAAGGTAGGGTAGATGCAACCCATTCCGAGTACAATCCGGTTACTCATACATACAATGACGAGGTTAACGAAACTTTATGTGAAGGAGATTGAAAATGAAGATACGATTAGCTAAGAAAATATTCTACAAGGAAAGTGCTAAATGGCTTTTGAAAAGAGGTTGGACTGACGGTTATATAAGTCCTAATACTATAAAATATGTAGTAAGAAAGTTAGAAAAACTCACAAAGTTAAAACTTTTCTACTACTTACATAATAAAGTTGAAGAAGATTACTTTATGATAAGGAAGGAGGTGAACAATGACTAAATGGTACTCTGCAAAAGAAGCTCCAAACTACAAAGAATGGATTCTTATAGAATGGTATGATGGAGACGATGGAGGTCTTAAGTACGAAGCTGATTATCTTTACGCTTTTGTTTATTGGAAAGATTATGTAAAGAGAAACAGCGTCACTAAATGGTGCTATATTAAAGATATAAAAGACTAGGCGTATGAAAGAGCTTAAAGTTGGAGAAAGAGTAAATATTACTCTTGAAATTGTTGAACATGATACTTGTGAAGGATGCTTCTTTAAAGGAGTGGCTGGCTATTGTGGCGCAGCTCCACTTGGATTGAAGTGTCTTCCTAAATATCGTTCAGACAAAAAGAATGTAATCTTTAAAGAAGTTAAGGAGTAGCTATGAGTAGAAATTTAATGAGAATGGCATTAATGATGGCTGCTACGGCAGCTTATGCACAAGATGATATTTTCGGGTGTTCAAGTCCTAGACTTGACGCACCAAGCGGCAACATTCCTTCTGATAAGCAGAAGTGTCAGCCAAAGGAGCAGCATGAGTTCACCATCAAGGGTGTTAAGATTATGGCAGCTTCTAAGAAGGATGCTATAAAGAAGTTTAATCATCGTAAAAAGTAAAGTGTATGTTGTACGAAGCAAAACAGGGAAGTAAGGCTTATGAATACATTAAGAGTATTCTCGATGCTGAAGAGAAAGAGTATCAAGCCTACATGAAGAGAGTGGTAGAAGCCGTAGGCTTCGAATTTGAGAAATGGCAAGGTTACCAGCCCAACCGCAGTCTGCTGCGAGAGTATGAGATAACCGCTATCTGGGTACCATCCGAGCGTTTCGACACATTGGATGAAAAGGCATGGAGAAAGATAGATAGCCGAATGTTTGAGGATGGTCATTACGTAGCAATAAAGCCCAACAAGCGTTGCAAGCAGGGTAAGACTATCGCCGCCGTACTTGCCTCCTACAAGGCTGTTGCCAACCATTTCGATATATTGGATGAACTGGGTATAGGGGGTCCTAAAGGTTTTCGTTCTTTCTCTATCACTCAGCTTCTCCGCTGCAATGACCGTTTCTTTGCTTTCTTCGATGATAGCATTCGAGCCGAGAAGAAGAATCCTGATTTCACGGAAATCACGATAGGTGAATATGAGGATATCGTTAATAAAAAGGACTAAGCTATGGATAAACTAGAATACATTCCAGGAGATTTGGTCTCTATATATGTAGGTGTAAAGAAATATATCGTTGAGGTAATTGGTACGGAAAACGAAAATGAAGCACTCTTATATCAAATCAAGTTCCCAAACGGAGAAATTCAATATGCTGATAAGGATAATATTGTGCCGATTCCTCTCACTACAGAGATTCTAGAGAAGAATGGGTGGGAGCATAAGGACGATGTTTATTTCAAGGAATATCCACATCGAAAACTTGTAGTTATGGACGGGAATGCATATATAATCAATGAAAGTTGTTCGTTATTTCTATGTAAAGCTGAATTTGTTCACGAACTCCAACATTTATTATATGCCTTGCATATAGATAGTAACTTAAAAATATAATGATATGAAAGAAGAAGAAGCAAGAAGAAGAGACGAAGAAGCTGGGTTAGGATGCGCTATATGGGGAATTATAATAATATTTTCTATCATTGGTAGTGCTATCTTAACATATATTATTAATAACTAACGCCTTCGGGCATAAATTTAAAAATATGACAAAAGATGAATTAAAAGCAAAGGTTGCCAAGCAACAAAGTATCATCAATGATGCTAACGATGAGATTTGTTCTTATGTAAATGATTACATAGAGAGCCTTCCATACAAAGTTGGAGACAAAGTTAGCTGCTCCAGATGTGATGTTTGTTGGATTGCAAGCATTGTTCCAGAGCGTAATTATAAAGGTTATACTGGCGAGATTGATGTAAGAATCAACCCTGCTAAGAAAGATGGTACTCGCTCCAATAGAGAGTTTGTACTATGGAATATGGAAATTGATAATATCAAAAAGATTGATTAATCATTCTACAAAGGATATAAATAGATAGAATATGACAGAAGAACAGTACAAGGAAGTTATTTCTCTTGATAAGAGATTGAAAGAGATGAAGAAAGTGTATCACATATTAGATAATAATGATACACACCTTTCTTACTATAAGGATTGTAGTTGGGAAATACTAGTTAGATGTCTGCAAATTACTCAATGGCTTTATGCTGAAGACTTACTTCCAAAGGAAGGAGGTGATGGTAAATGACCGATGCAGAATTTAATAAGTTTGTGCTTATACTAGAGAATGAAGCGTTTCGGTTTGCAAGAAGTCAAAACGTATTTAAGGAACATCGAGGGGTGATAGAGCAGTCTTTCAAGATAGGAGGGCTGTTCATTCTTCGAGAGTTGGAAAAGTATTTTAATCAAAAGAAGTAAGCGTATGATATTATATGAGAATCAACGTTTTGAGCTTTTAAAAGCTCTGTGTTATAGTGTCCCACAGAATCCAAATGTCGGCAGGTTTGAGATTGCAGATGTGATATTTGACACATTACAAAAAATAGAAGATGCGGATTAACAGCTTTCGGGCACAAATTTAAAGATAATGACAAAGGAAGAAATATTGGAAAAGGCATCCGATTTTGAGGATGAAGATGAGTTTGTGAAGTGTAATAGATTGCCGTTCACTGAAGAATTGTGGCTTTTACATCAGCTAGTGTATGTTGGCTTGTCTTGCACCTATACAGGTCGTGGCTATATAATTGAGAAACTTAAAGATTAGTAAAGTTTAAGAGCGTGAGTCACACGTTAAAAACTGAAAAGAAGAAACAAATGGAAAGTAAGATTGTTTTGACAAAAGAAAGCTCTTCATCGGATTTGGAGAGTTACTTTCGTGGAGTTTTGGAATTAGATAAGCAGAGAAAGGAATATCCGGTAAATCTTGATGAAGTTTGGCAACTTTGCTATGCAGAGAAAGGAAAGGCAGTGCGTGCATTGAAGACCAACTTCATTGAGAATGTGGATTTTATCAGTATTGCCAAAAATGGCAAAACTGCAACAGGTGGTTACAAAGAGGTTAGCTATCACCTCACCTCCGCTTGTTTGGAATATTTTGTTGCTCGCAAGGTTCGTCCGGTGTTTGAAGTGTACCGCAAGGTCTTTCATTGTGTAGCACAAGGCATCATACCTTCTTATCAGATTGAAGACCCAATTGAGAGAGCGAAGCGTTGGATAATGGAGCAGGAAGAGAAGAAAGCCATTGAGGAAAAGAACAAGGAAATGCAGCCAAAGGCAGAATACTTTGACAACTTAGTTGACAAAGGCTTGCTTACGAACTTCCGAGATACAGCAAAGGAGATTGGTATGAAGCAGAATCTGTTCATCAAAACCTTGATTAAGAAGAAATACGTCTATCGTGATAAACAGAATCACATTAAGCCATATTCGCAATACAATGGTGACTTGTTTAAGGTGAAAGACTGGGGAAACGACAAAGTTGTAGGTACAAGAACACTAATCACACCAAAGGGAAAGGAGACATTCAGACTGCTTTTCGGAAATGGTAATATGCCTTCGTTGAATTTCTAGGTAAAGGGAGAGGAATATCATTTCCCCTCCTTTGCCTTAATCTCAAGCTCGATAGGCTTGCCGCAATGGGGGCAGATGATAGCCGGATGTGATAAGGTTTCACCATCAATAGCAAGAAAACCAGATGGCGAACAACCACAAATATTGGCTATTTGCTCTACTTTTGCAAACGAGATAGAACCATTATTGATTTGTTGTGATAATGCCGATTGGGTTATACCTAACTTTTCGGCTACAGATGAAATGGTTTGTCCATGACTTCTAATTATTTTCTTTAAGTCCATACCTTATTATATATAAGTGAATACTAATATTTATTTTGCTGCAAAGATAGCTTATTTCTTTTATACCACCAAAGAAAAATAGTTAAATATTAGAAAGGGCTAATAAATAGCAAATAAATGTTTAGAAAATCCTTATATGTGTTAAATAAGTGTTAATATTAGAAAATACTTATAGAAACGTTTGGTAGTATTAGAAAAAACTACTATCTTTGCAATGTCTTTAAGAGATAAAGGCTTTAAAGTTTAACTATTAATTGCTGCTATGCAGCCGAGTCGGCACTCGTAAAACGGTTTGAGGATATGACAACTTCAATTAAGAACAAGATGAGAAAGGTAATGCAGTTGGCACATAGAGCCTATCAGTTGAAATCAAGTTCAATGTCTTGGGTTGAGTGCTTGAAACAGGCTTGGCAGGTCGTAAAACTTGAGGCAGCGATGAAGACCAAGGTGGTAGAGTTCTTCTTCATGAAGATGAATGGTGAGGTAAGACAAGCCTTTGGTACTCTCCTTCAGAGTCACATTGACTATACTCCAAATGGTACAGGGCATGCAGCATCAAGAGATTGCATCCGCTATTGGGATGAAGAAAAGGGCGCATGGAGACAATTCAAGGCTTACAACTTCTTGCGAGTTGCATAAAGATATATACACGTTCTAAGGTGTTTGGCGAGGCTTTAATAGGGGTGAGCCTTTAATCACCCCTTTAGTTAAGGACTTTTAAAGTATTTGAGATATGGAGACAATCGCTAAGTGTTTGAAAGAAGTGTTCTACAAAGGGCATCATATTACCAAGGTGGAGGACGTATTTGGTCAGGTATCCGTTCGCATTGATAATATTGCTGAACCGGACTATGCCAGCATAGCCGATGCAAAACGAGTAATCAATGGTAAAGCCCCTAAATGGTTTACGGATGGTTATATGTGGGACGAAGCCAGTAAAAAGGTCGTAAAAGACCCTAACGCTTTCCGATGGGAGGAGTAAGAAAAGATAAGGTAAAGAACTTAATACAATTGATTATGGAAAAGTTTAATGATGGCAATTATGTATTCGAGACAACAAACGAGTTTCCGGATGGCTATGAGATTTGGGCGATTGGTCGAAGAAATTTCAAGCACAAAGGCTACGTACCATTGTGTGAGGTCGATGAGAGCCGCTACGTCAAAAGAGATACCTTGAAGGCTTTGAAAGTCAAGGATGAAGCATTAGCTTTGACATTGCTCTCTGAAGCCGTTAAACGAGGTGTTAACAAGAAGAAGTATAACATAATGATTAATGCAAAAGAAAATGGATGAGAATTTTCTGAATGTGCTCTATATCGAGCATACAGACAAAATAGGCGTTCTAAAGGACGATAAGGACGAAAGGGTATCAATTATCCTTGGGACGGACAAAACGCTTGTAGAACGCAAAAGAGAGGGCAAAATGTATCTTCTTGTACCTTTGACAAAGTACCACACATTTGTCTGCAAGGGTAATAGTATTGATGTGGATGGTGAGCATATCAAGAGTGAAATCTTCTTCCGTAAGGATGGTGCTCAGTGGATTGAGATTGACAAAGAAACGTTATCTAAGGCAGCGTAAGGAATAAGGAGGTTTAAACTATGAAACTATATGTAGTAATTTCTTCATACCAACATGGATTGGGTGAAGCAGTGGAGGTTGACGCAGAAGTCTTCTCTACCATAGATAAGGCAAGAAAAGCGATAAGACACAAAGGGATGAACACTTTGGAGAATTACAAGCGAGTTTTGAATTGCGATGATTATCTATGCAATATCTCAGATTCTTTCTTCCATATCTCAGACAGCGAAGGAGAAACGTGGGATAATTTCGACATCGTAGAACAAGAATTAAAATAATAAAGCTATGAAGATTGATGTTGTTAAAAATATTTTAGAAGATGCGAAGGAGTGTGGTTGCCTTGTGACGATTACACTTGCAAATGGACAGGTATCTCATGTAAACTTCAGTAATCATATAAAGAAGTTTACTATAACAGATGATGTTATCTTAGACGAGGATGGGCATCTTGTGACAATAATTGATACGGATGGAAGTTGTGACTACATTGATAGCGATTCCATCATTCGTATATTTAGTAAAGAAGGTTTATAACAATTGATTAGATAAGAATATGGATGCTGGTCATGTGAATGTGATATTGGGCGAAGCCGAGGACAAAGGTCTTAGAGGAACTATCAACTTGGTAGGTGGGGCAAAGATAAGTTTCGACTTCAATAGTGTTGGTGGTGAAACCTCTTTCAATTGCAATACAAAGAACAGAACACTTATGATTGGGAGCGGAAGTACAGTAGTGTTTACTCGTAAATATATTGATTGTAGTTCTATCCAGTATATTGAAGTACTTGAGCGTACAAACTAATTATAGGAGACAAGAATATGGATGTACTAGATTATTATGAGGTTGTCACCTCAAAGATTTTCAAGTTGGAAAGCATGAACGAGGGGCTTGTATTGATAGCGCCGGAGCAGGAGGTGGATGGAGTCCGTTCCTTGATGGTGGGATTATATGTTCCTGAGCATGAACGATACAAGATGTACACTTTCCGTTCCTCTATGAACGAGGGCGAACTTGGAGACAAGTACAAGGCGATGGTCGGCACGATGGATGTGCTAAAACCGGATTGGGACAGAATCAGAAAGAAAAGGCGGAAGAGGATCTAACCTCTTACCGCCTTTAGGATGCAAGCTATTTCAAGATTATTTTTAGAAAATATGAAAATAAATTAGAGTTTCCTTGCATTTCTCGAAGGTTTTTGTTACCTTTGCGGATGCAAATAATAAAACAATGAGCTTATGAAAGTATTATCTATTCGCCAGCCGTATGCTTGGTTAATCGCTATCGGCTGCAAGACCATTGAAAACAGAACCTGGAATAGAAAGTTCCGTGGTCGTTTCCTTATTCATGCTAGCCAAGCCAAACCTGAAAAACTTGACGGATGGCAGGAGAGCGCAATGAAGAAATATTGCCAAGAGCATGATATTGTTATTCCAGACTTCAAAGACTTGCCAACGTCAGCCATTATCGGCAGCGTAGAGTTGGATGATATTCAATTCCATGAGGCTTATCCGGATGCGTTTGCTGAAGATTTTCAGTATCACTGGTTCTTGAAGAATGCTAAATTGTTCGATGAGCCGATTAGAAACGTCAAAGGCAAGTTGTTCCTCTGGGATTATGAGTACAATGAAGCCGAAAAGTAAAATAACAATACTTCTGTAATAAAAATACAAGTCGTTGAATGTTAGCATAAAAGTGCTTGTGGGTCTAAGAGGTAAATAAGGAAATAATATAAACATATTGTAAAATATTGAAGTTATGAAGAAGAAATTGATAATTGCCATCATCGTAGCTATCGTTGTGATAGGTGGCGGCATTGGTGGCTATATGTACCATTTCAGTCAAGTTAAGGCTGAAAAAATGGCTAATTACAAGAAGGCGTTATCTGATTATCGCTTCAATAGTAATAGATTGATATATTCTTTAGATTTCATAGCAACGGATTTTATTATCAATTGGAATTCTGCTATAATGAATAAAAAGGCTATGAACGTAAAGAATGAAATCGTTCCTTGCTCCGGTTTTGAAGATGCCGTTTCTTCTCGATATGCCTTCTATGATAAGTATGGCGCATATAAGATTTTGGATAGTGTATATGTTTCATTAGGAAAGCATTTGGAAATGATGCGTGTAAATGCTAATGAAGAACAGCAAAAAATCGTAGAAAGCTGTAGTAAGGAATACAGGGAGTTGAATAATGCTATTGTTCTTGTAAAAAAGCCATATGGCGCATTGGTGCAATATTCTAAACAGAAAGGAGACTTGTTCTTTAAACTTTATGCTTTTGATAGCGAATTGGCTAAAGTTTCCCCATTGGAAGAAGATAATGGCAATGAGAGAACAAAAGCAATGAATATGGAATTATACGGAACGCATTTGTTTGTTACGGCTGACTTTGACAAAGAACCGCAAAAGGCAAAAAAGCAAAGTTATACGTTTAGTAACATTTCAACAAATTGGGTTTATTTGAAATGATATATAAATAAGGCGTAATTTTAAAAAATAAGTTTCTAAAAGAAAATAAAGCTTAATAGAATAAAGAAATACGCTAAACAGCTTGCGTGTTTCAGAAATTATGCTTACCTTTGCAAACGTAATCAGAAATGGTTCAAAAATCTCATAATTCGCAACTTACCACATTATGTGAAGAATGAGTTTTTTCAAGTACGTATGCGACTAAAAAGAGTTGTTCAATTCTACTTGGGAAATATGGTATAGTAAAGTATTGTGCGGTACAGTAAAGTGAAGTATAGTTCTGTGTAGTCTAGTACAGTTCTGTAAAGTAGAGTAATGTAAAGTACAGTGAAGTAAAGCGAGCCATCCTTCGGGGTGGCTCTTTTTTGTTAATTGTGGTTAATATAGCAAAAATGTTACCATAAAATTTGGTCATATAACAAAAAAGTTATATCTTTGCAATGTCTTAAGGACAAAAGAGTTCTTGTAACAATGAAGAAAAGCGAATTGATTAAGAGACTGAGAGAAGCGGGATGCTTCCTGTCTCGACAAGGTTCGGGACATGAAAAATGGACTAATCCTAAAACGGGAAAGTCTCAATTCGTGCCAAGACACGCTAGAGAGGTCGCCACAGGCACCGCTCATAGTATTCTAAGAGAATTGGTTGGGGAGTAATCCCCACCTTTCTCTCTTCATCGCTTAAAGGACTCTTTTTTTTGTTAAGAAGATAAACGAATATATATATGAAGAAGATTAAAGTTATTGTAGAACAAGCCAAGGATGGGTCTTTTTGGTGTCATACCGAAGATGGCATAGGTAAGGTTGGCTTAAACTCTTGTGGAGAAACTGTTGCCGCTGCGAAGCAAGATTTAATGGATTGTTTGGCGTTGGCAAAAGTGGATGCAAAAGAGAATGGAGAAGTGTTTCCTGACGTTGAATTTGAATACAAGTATGACTTGCAATCTTTCTTTAATTATTTCTCTTTCCTCAATGTGTCAGAGATTGCAAAACGAGCAGGTGTCAATCCTTCATTGATGCGTCAGTATAGTAAAGGCATAAAGCAAGCTGGCGAGAAAACTTATGAACGTTTGGCACATTGTATAAATGAAATAAAAAAAGATTTGGTAGCCGCTACCTTTTAGGCGTGTGGCTTCATTGTTACAATAGATAAAGAACTCAGAGCCTTCTGCATGTGAATGTGGAAGGCTTTTTCGTATCTAGACCTTATTCTTTGCACTTAAATCTTTAGTGAAATAGCACGCCTTTATTCTTTCGTTATTCCTTTGATTATTAATTAATTTTGCCAATAAAATTATAAAAAATGGCAGAATTAAGATTCGATGTCAAAGCGAATTTCGAGCAGGTTACGAAACTTCGTTCCGAGTGCGAAAAGTTGAGGGCTGAGTTGTTGAAGACCAATAAGTCAACCGACCCAGCTATTGTTGTGGATTTGACGGAAAAATATGCAGATGCAAGTAATCGCTTAAAGGATTTAACGCAAGCAGCTTCAAGAGCCGCTTACGTGATGTCTTCTGAGTTTAACAAGAAGATGCAAGCAGCCGCAAGGGAAGTTTATAGCTATGAACTTCAAATGCAAGCTACCAAAGACCGAATAGAGAAAATCCAACAGCAAATCACTAACAAGAGATTAACTCTTGGAGTTACAACGGATAAGTCATCCATAGATTCTTTACAGAAGAATATTGACTATCTGAAAGGTTCTTTGGCAGGTCAAACTGCGCAGCTGAAGAACCTAGAAGGAGGTGCTGTCGGTGCTCGTCAGACCTTGGAGAATATGCGGAATGAGTATGTTTTGTATGCAGGTTCAGCAAATCCGGCAAAAGAGGCAACAAATATGTTGACCGATAGCATGAGCCAAATGATAGAACGCATGAAGTCCGCTCCAACTGCCGGAGAGGGCATGTCTAGCTTGTTCCAAAGGGTAACGGGTGATGCTCACATGCTTTCGGCAACATTACTTGGTGGTTTAGGATTTGAGCAACTGGCAGGTAGTATCTTTAATACTCGTTCTCAATTCCAACAACTTGAAATATCTTTCAATACCATGCTTGGTAGTGCGGATAAGTCTAAACAATTGATGGATGAACTTATCCAAACGGCAGCTCATACGCCTTTTGACATGTCCAGTATTACGAGCGGAGCAAAACAACTTTTGGCATACGGAACGGAAGCGAAAGATGTTAATAAAACTCTTGTTCAGCTAGGTGACATTGCTTCGGGCTTGAACATTCCGCTTGGAGAACTTGTTTATCTTTACGGAACGACCGTTTCGCAAGGAAGAATGTTTACAATGGACTTGCGTCAGTTTATGGGTAGAGGTGTTCCTTTGGCAGAAGAGTTGGGTAAAATTTTACACCAAAATACAACTGAGGTTCAAGAGTCTGTTTCTAAGGGAAAAGTCACATCAGACATCTTCAAGGAAGCTATCGCCAACATGACGCAAGCTGGCGGTCGTTTCGGAGGCCTGATGGAGCAACAATCAAAGACATTGGAGGGTCAGTGGAGTAACATTGGCGACTCTATCCAACAGATGTTTAACGAAATCGGCAAAAAATCCGAGGGCGTGTTCTCTAGTGGATTGTCAATTATTTCTGCTATGGTAGAGAATTGGCAAGAGGTAATAAAAGTTATTGGCGTTGCTACAGTAGCTGTTGGTTCTTATCGTGCATCATTAATGGCGGCTGCTTCTATTCGCAAAGCAGAGGAAGCTCAAAAAGCCGATGATATGATGAAGGGAATTGACGCAGAAATCAAGCGTTTGCAAGACCTAGAAAACTCTAACTACAAGTCGCTGGGTAAGGATAAAAAGCAAGAGCGAGTAAATAAACAACAAGACTTGGCAAGTATTGTTGGAGATACATCTGTTTCCGATGACTTTGTAAAGGCAAGGTTAGATGCAGCCGAGCAAGAGGGCGTTATTTCGGCACAAATGCGTTCCCAGCTAGAGACGAAACGTGAACTCTTACAAACTCAACAACAAGCAACGGCACAAAGCCAAATTGAGCTTGATGAAGAAAAAAGAAAGACAGAGGAACTTCGTCAACAAAAGATAGAATCTCTTAAAGAAGATTTGAAAACAACCACAGAGAAAATATCAAATCTTGATGATAGGGATATTGAGTTAGCTAGACAATATACAGCAGCCTTGAATGATTTGCAAGATGCCCAAGATGCCTTTGCTGAGGCTCAAAAATTGGTTGAGGAAACCGCTGATGGTGCAAACTTAGCTTTTGACGCAGAGGGTAATGCCGTGAATGCACTAGAAGCAAAGGAACGTTTGGCCACCGCTGCGAAGAAAGTGAATACTGCTCAAACAAATGTTTCGACAATTGCAAGTCAGCAAAGAGGAGCTGCGCTTATTCGTGAGCAATTACAAGAGAGACAAGCAACACTACAAACGCAGTTGAATTCTGTTAGTCAAGCTACAAATACGACTACGAAAAAGGCTAGTACTTTAGCTACAGCTGCTTCAACGGTAAAAAATGCCATCCATACCGCAAGTGTTAAAATAATGACAACTGCTGAATTAATGCTTAGTAATGCGGTAAAATCCACAACTATGGCTTTAAAGGGAATGTGGGCTGCTATGCTTGCAAATCCGATTACTGGTATTATAACATTGGTAACAACGCTTGCTAGTGCCGTTGCAATGTTCGGAGGTGAAGAGGAAGATATTTCTGTTGACACAAAGCATTTTGGAGATTCTGCTGAAAACACAAGGGCGAAAGTTGATGGCTTGCTTAACGTAATGAGGTCTTCTAAGGAAGGAACTGATGCTTACAACAAAGCTAAAGAAGAACTTATCCAAACATACGAGCAGTTCGGGATTAAGTGTGATGCCGAAAAGGACAATTTAACAACACTTAAAGGGAAGCATGATGAATTTGTTGCAACCTTACAATTGGAGAATGCTGAAAGAGAAAAGGCTAATGCTTTAATGTCTGCCACTTCCCAATATACAGAAGCAAGAAACAAAGAAGATGACAATTTTAGCAAAGACTTATCCGGTCATTGGTATCAAGGTGGGCAACATGTAGATAAGGAAGATATAACATCAATACAAATGATGTATAATTCCATAGCAACAGATGAGGTTTTAGATAGGCTGGCTAAGTTGAAGCAAAGAGTAGATGATAGCACATTGTCTTACAAGGAGCATATAGATGCTTTTAATATTTACACAAATGCAGTTAAAAAGACATTTGCGCCTATTGATTCGTTCTTAGAAAAACAACATTACAATATAGCAACTATAGAGAATACTGACCATTCGATATTGGAGCATACGAGTAATCTTGCAAAATTAAAGATAAGTTATAAAAACGCAGAGGATGCGATAATGAAGGCGGCTGCTGAAAATGTAGATTGGAATAATACACAGGCTAGGTCACAATGGGTAGCTCAGCAAAATAAACAAAGCATAGATGCCTTAACTTCCTCAACAGACCAGCTTATTTCTATATGGAATCAGGAATATGGATTAAATTTGAAAATCCATTATGATGATACAGAAATTCCAAGTTGGATGAAATCTTTAACGGATAAGCAGTTGCAATCTTTGATTAATAGACGTAAGGCAGATTTAAATAGGCAAGAGCAATACCGAACTAATCATAAAGGAAGTAAATTGCTGACAAAGCAAGGAAATCAGCTAAGAGACGAAAATGCCAATAGGCTTGATGTCGCTATGGCTGGTTCTATTCTGAAAGATAGAGAGGCGAAAAGAAAAGCCGATGCAAATAAGCCGAAGGAAACGACAAAGAAAGCTACACCTAAGAAAACAACACCTAAGAAAACAGGTGCAACGGATGACCCACAAGCAAGAGCGTATGAACGCAAGAAGGCTGAGGAAGACTATTCCAAGTCTATTTCATCCTATTCGGAGAAAGCCAGTGATGAGTTGTCAAAGCGAAGAACAGAATTGATTAAGAATGAGACCGAAAAGGAGATTGCTCAAATTAATATGTCTTCAGACAAGGAGAAAAAGGCTATAGAGGATTCGATTGACAAACTCGTTGAGGCTAAGAAGAAGAAAGACCAGATTGTTTGGGTAAATTCGGGAAAAGGTCGTAAAGCCAACATGTGGAAACAGGGTAAGTCCGATGCGGAATACCGCAAAGAGGTATTGGGCACACAAATGGTTGACGACAAGGGTAATCATCTTGGGAAGACCATTGGACAGAACTCCGAAGACCAAATTGCCTTGATTGAGAAACAGAGGCAATTAAAGCTGAAGGAAATCCAGCAAGCGGAGATAAAGGACATGTTGGATTTCATGAAGCAATACGGCAGCTTAGAACAACAACGTTATGCTATTCTAAAAGAATACACGGACAAGATAGACCTTGCAAGAGAAAAGGGAGATACTTTTGGTGCAGCGAACGCTGAAATGGAGATGAACGACCAGTTGAAGAAGTTGAATTTTTCGGATTTCAAGGATTCTATCAATTGGGATGTTGTCTTTCAGGATATGAACCGATTGAGTATTCCTTATCTTGAAGACCTTCGCAAGAAGATGAAGGAGTTGCTTGGTTCGGGTACGTTGGAAATTGATGACATGAAAACCGTATCTGACCAAATCTACAAGATTGATGATGCGATTTCCGAGCAGAAGGATAGATGGGGATTGGTTAATGATGCAGTCCGTGAACACCGTAGGCTTATTGATGAGGCGAAGGATGCGCAAGACCGATTGGCACAAGCTAGAAAGGGGGAGTTTGATGCCAAGGCTGATAACATGAGCCAAAGGAGAAAAATCCAAGGTGTGTTTGCGGAAAGTGGGGTTAGCATAGATACCAGTAATATCACTTCTGCCAATAAGGACAAACTTATGGGTTCTACCAAGAATCTCAGTGTAAGCCAAACGGAGAAGTTACGTAAGCTTTTTGATGATTTGGCGGTTTCAGAGGTTAAGGTCGGAAAGGCTACGAAGGAAGTCGGAAAGGCACAGGAAGAAGCCAAGGTAAAGCAGGATGCTGCAAAGAAGAGCTTGCATGATACTATAGAGGAATGGGCTGAAGGCTTGAGGAAAATCCAAGAGAAGCTGAAAGACCTTCCTGGGTTAGTCGATGCTTTGGGTCTCGGAAACACAGGCTTTGGTAAAGCCGTGAATAACGGAATGGATGCATTGAACAGTGGAACACAAGCCTTTTCTGATTTTGCAAGCGGAAACTACATAGGTGCGGCTATGAATGGAATAAAAACCATTGGCTCGTTGGGCAAGATGTTCGGTATTGGCGGAGGTAATGGTGCAGAAGTTGCGAAGAAAACAGAAGAGCTGACCGAGAGCAATGACAGATTGATGTATTCTATTGATAAGTTAAAGGATTCTATCGACAAGTCTTCCGGTTATACGGCAGTCAGCAATTATAATGCTGCTTATGATGCCCAAAAGCAGGTTAATACCCAAACGATGGATATTCTCAAAACACAGATGGGGTATCATGGGGCACACCATTCAAATGCTTATTATTGGAATCTTTCTGCACAAGATTATGCGGCAATCAATAAGACTTTGGCACAGCAATCGGCAGTCAGAGGCGGTTATACCAATTCTTCGATAAACAAGGTTAATTCCTTGGAGGATATATATAAGCTCACTCCAGAGCAGATGGCTGACATTCGTACACATAATGCGGATGTATGGAAGAACATGACCGACCAAGGTAAGTATGATAAGACGGAATATTGGGAGCAATATACAGAACTGGCGGGAAAACTAGAGGAGTTGACGGAGCAAATCAATGAGAATTTGACTCAAACAACCTTTGATTCGATGAAGAGTGACTTCATAAACAATCTTATGGATATGAGTAAGTCTGCAAAGGATTTTTCTAATGACTTCACTACAATGCTCAACCAGTCGATGCTTAACTTCGCTTTGGGAGACCTTATGAATAAAAAGCTTAAGCCTCTTTATGAGAGCTGGGCAAACAAGATGAAGGAGAATGGAGGAAGGCAGCTCACGCCAACCGAATTGAATAATCTTAAAGAAGAGTATGACAAGATAGTTCAAGAGGGTTTGGCTATTCGTGATAATATTGCTGATATTACGGGTTACAAGCAATCTTACGAGCAGTCCGCTTCTTCCGGTTCTTTTGAATCAATGAGCCAAGATACAGGAGAAGAGTTGAATGGTCGTTTCACTGCGGTGCAGATCGCCACAGAGGGAACGTATGAGGAAGCAAAGCTCATAAATACCAAGTTGGATGCTATTGCGGCTCGTGATGGTGGTACAGAGGGTAGCTTATTAACGGCTAGCGTGAATACTATTATGGGTAATGTGGGTAACATTTGGTTAGCCGTTGATGAGGATAGGACTATCCTTGCACAAAGCTTGATGTACTTGCAGTCGATTGATGAGCGACAAGAGCGATGGCATAAGCCTATGCTGCAAGCATTCAATGATATTCACGAATTAAAAGACAAGATGAGTAGATTGTAAACAAAGAAGAGGAACGTATGATGCGCTCCTCTTTCTTTTTTATAGTTTCTTTTCTTCCAGTAATTCGTCAACTCTCGCTTGAAATGCAAGTTCTGTCTCTGAAAGGCTGTAGCCAGAGTAGGAATAGCTTGTCCCGATGATGTGGCCATCAAACCTTCCAGTATTGTCATCCTTTGTGAAAGTGCCTTTGTAACCCTTGTATTGGAATACTATTTCCTTATTATCCTCCTGCTTGTCCTTGTCGTAAGACTTAGCTATCTTAATCAGGTAACAGAAGCCGAACATGAATAGGCAAGAGATAAAGGAAGAGATTGAGAATCCAACCATTGCCCATCCTATCGCCTTCGTCTCCTGCTCTCCAAAGAAGCCCATCATCAAGCCGATGGCAAACAATAATATAGTTAACCATAGTGCTATTGTACTAATTAACGAGAGAACACGGAATACCGCTGTACCTCTCAAATTGAAAAAATCATTCATAGCCGTAAAAGTTTTAATTATTAATACTTGCAAGGAATGTTCCTTACGTTACTTAACACTTTCCAACTTGTCCAGCACGTCCCTAGCCTCAGCAATGGACGATGCGGAATACAACTCACCACCTTGTTTTATTAGGGCGATGAAATCACTCATAGCATCTACTTTGTTCTGCTTATCAAACAATTCTGCTACAGGACAGCCTATAGCGTTTGCTATTTTTTCGATAGTTGATATACGCAAGTCGTTTTTCTCGCTAAGTAAACGAGAAACCGAAACTCTATTCATACCCATCCGGTCTGCTAAGTCTTGTTGCGTTACACCATATTTATTAAGAACATCTTTAAATCTCATAATACGTAATACGTTACATTGATATTTTCTTGCAAAGATAAGAATAATATTTGAAATGTAGCATATATACGTAAAAGTATTAACGAAGTTTAAAGAATAGTACGTTACAAATGAATATCTGTTAATTAACCTAAATACGTTACATTTTCTTTCTAAAATATTTGGTAGTGTAACGTAAATATGTTACCTTTGCATCGTGATTAAGAAACAAAGGTCACAATAACATTATTAATTTAGCTGAGGTTGCACCTCCGAGTCGGCACTCGTAAAACGGTATAGCAATATGACTACTTCAATGATAAGAAGAAACTTGATTCAGAAGTTCGTTATGATAGAGTTCGTAAGCAACAGAATGAACACCCAAAAAGATGTTGATAGAATGTTGAATATGATAACAATAAAGCTCAATATGAACAACGATGAGGCTAAGAGCTTCTTGCGTGAGAGCATCGGACTTGCAAAGTAAGTAATTTAAGTTTAACGTTTAAAATTGAAAGATTATGGCTACTACATTTAAGAATATGATGAGAGAAGTGATGAATATGGCACACAGAGCCTTTCAGCTTAAAGGTGCTTATATGAGTTGGGCAGAATGCTTGAAGCAAGCTTGGCAGGTTATCAAACTGAAGGCTCGCATGAAGAAGCAGGTCGTTGAGTTCTACTTTCAGAAAATGAATGGTGAGATTCGTCAGGCTTTCGGCACTTTGATGGAGAGTCATATTGACTACACTCCAAACGGCAAGGGTTACGCTTGCAAGGACTGCACAAAGTATTGGGATGAAGTCAAGGGCGAGTGGAGACAATTCAAGAACTACAACTTGATTAGAGTTGCTTAACAAGGTTATTAACGATTTAAAAAGAAACTAGATATGAGCGCAAAGATTATCGTGATGCAAGGCAACATGGTTGCAACCATCGAAGAGACGAACAAGGACGCATTTCTCAAGCGTGGAGAGTATAAAGAGACCGATCTGGACAGACATAAGCGTGAGGTCGATTTCTTGATTACAAGCATCGCTAACCGCTACGAAGTGACATTCAATCACAAGGTAGAGCTGAAGGAAAGCCGAAGCATCAAGAAAAGCGAGTATTTCGATAACATCTACTACGTTACCGAGAATGCATTGAACAAGCTGAAAAAGCAATACTCATACGAGTGTGACTTGTAATAGATTTCGTGAGGCACACGCTAAACTGCACCGGACTTTGGACATTAAATATTTAAGAGATATGGATAAGAATTTGATGGATGCTCTTTATGTTGAGCATGATGGCAAGATTGGTGTTTTAAGCTCAGATGAGCACAAGGTGGTATCACAGGTTATCGGCACGGATTTGACGCTTGTGTACGACAAGAAAGAGGGTGATACATACCTTTTGATACCATTGACCCGAAACCATAAGTTCGAATGCAATTGTAGTCACATTATCGTGGATGGCAAGCGGTTCGATTCTGACATCTTTTTCCGAAAGGATGCTTGCCAATGGATTCAGATGCAATCAAAAGAAATGCTATTAATGGTAGCGTAATAATATATAAAGTGAGGCACACCCGAGCAACTGCACATTATCTTTGAAGTTTAACTATTAAATTCCGTGAGCAATGGAAAGAAGAAGTAATGTGCAGAAAAGTGCCATAAGAATTGGTCGTGCTGGTGAAGACAGAAGTCCTCCAAAGCAAAACAAACGTTAACGTTTTGAATAAAACACTAAAGCGTTTGCAAGTTAGAAAAAATTATATTAACTTTGCAGCCGAAAATAACAAGGTTGTGAAGTAGAGAGCACGGCTAATAAGGATATTGAAACTATTAAAATTTGTTAGATATTTTACTTTCTCCAAGCGTGGAGAATTGCCACAAGCTCATCTCTCTACTTTAGTGGGCAAGTGGCTAAGCCCTGTCCGCACTCGTGACTTTAGCGGATGGGGCTTTTCGTTTCCACCACAGCCAAATATAATTATTAACAAATTAAATTTGGAGTTACTATGACAGAAAATGTAAACCGAATGATGGTGAATCCGCCAGTGTTCCCATCGGGTATTGTGGAATCTGGTATGACAGGTGATGGAGAAGAAAGAATCACCTCGTTGGAAATTGCAACTATGACAAATAAGTTGCATAAGAATGTTATGCAGTCTATTCGTAAGATGGAGGCTGCGTGGATAAAGGTTAACGGGCTAGGTTTTAAGCTCGTTAATTACCAAGACCAAAAGGGAGAGACTAGACCTTGCTATTCCCTTACCAAACGTGAGAGTCTTTACATTGCCACCAAGTTTAATGATGAGGCAAGAGCGAAGTTGGTTTTGCGTTGGGAGGAGTTGGAAATTAAGCATCGTGAGCAGGTGCAAGCCGAGCAAATGAAGCCTCAGCAAAGTTTCTTGCAAGACAAGTTGACGGTTGCTAATTGGGTAATGGACTCGTTGCGATATAGTGATGCCGCACGCTTGCAGTTGGTGAGTCAGATAGCAGAGCCTTATGGTGTTCCGGTTCCCGATTACGTCCACGCTCCGAATGGTGCTTCGCACGCAGTCAGTGAATTATTGAAAGAACGTGGTGTTGAGTTATCAGCCATCAAGTTCAATAAGCTGGCATTGGCTGCTGGCTTATTGGAAGAGAAGACCCGAAAGGGTGCGCACGGCAAGGTTCACAAGTACTATTCCGTCACAGAGAAAGGATTGGAGTATGCTTTGAATGACATCTACAAGGATGTGCCTGGACAAACCATTCCAAAGTGGTATGACAACAAGTTTGGGGAGGTGTTGGAAATCATCGGATATAAATCATCAGAGCAGACGGATATGTTTGCAAGCGGTGAGGCACACAATTAAACTGTAGTAATAATATTGATATATAATCGAGTATGAGGGGAATGCGCGATGCACTCTCCTCTTTTTTTTATGGTGAAAGTTTTTGTTTTTCACAATATAGATAAGTGTTGTTAAACTGAGTGCTAATTTTTGGTAGAGTGGAATATAATAGCTATCTTTGTGGTCGAATTTCAAAACTTATAAGGATATGAAGATATTAGAACCGAGATATGAAATCCTATCCCAAGGCAAGGGCATGGATGGAGTTTACAAGCAGATAGAGTTATGCGGTCGCACTTGCTATGCGTCAAGTATGAAGATAGACAAAGACAGCGCAAAGCCTTTCGTTGAGCGTATGGTAAGCAGCAACCATCTTGCCATGTGTGAGCATGGAACAATCTATCTACATGTTGCTTACGATAATGACTTCTTTGTTCCGGAGTCTTTACTGGTCAAACACTATCGTGAGAACAAATATTCAAAGGTGATGCAGATTGGCAGCGACTACTATATCACGACCAACTACAGAGTGATAGTAGAGAACGAATGGTTTGATGATTTGGACTATATCTGCGAGCCTACGGAATGGCATGAGAAGCGAATAACCGTCCGCTTTACTACTCAGATTGCGGTAAGTAGAGAGGCTAACAGACATCGTGTAGATTCCGTAGCGGAACAAAGCACTAGATATTGCAACTATAGTAAGGATAAGTTCGGAGGCGAGATTGCTATCAACAAGCCAAAGTGGGTTAGCGAAGATGATGCGGTTAATCCATTGTCTTTCGATGGTGGAACATTTGTTGACCTATCAAAGAACATCGGTAGTTATGAGCATTGGAGTCCAGTAGAAAAATGGTGGTTTGCCAATAGAGTATGTGAAATGATGTATTTGTCTTTGGTCAAGGATGATGGTCTTAAGCCACAGGATGCGAGAACTATTCTTCCTCTTGATACCAATACGGAGCTGATTCATACCGCATTCGTGAGTGATTGGCTTCATTTCTTCGATTTGCGATCAAAGGGAACTACCGGAAAGCCTCATCCAGATATTGAGGTCTTGGCAACCCCATTGATGAATGAGTTCAAGGAACGAGGGCTGATTTAATCGCTTATGAAGAAGAAAGCCAAGCAAATAGCCAATGTGATGAGCAATGACTCTTTGGAGGTTGTTGCTCAGATAATTGTTGATGAGGCTAAAGGTGTGCGCTATGAAGTGTATGCTGATGGCTCTAGTAAGAACAACAAGTGTGGTTGCGGTTGGCTTGTGCTTCATAAGGGAGCGATTATCAAAAGTGGGAAATATACATTTATTACAGCCAAGGTGAACGATTCGGTGAAAGCCGAAATAAGGGCGGTCATTCAAGCATTGGGTGATTGCCCTCTTTTGTGTTCTGTTGATGTATATGTGGATTGCCAAGTGGCTATAGAGAGAATACAGGCTTGCAAGTTAGGAGACTTACAGCCTATATATAATAAGGTAGCGAAAGGCAAGGTGATAAGATACCATTGGGTTAAGGCTCATAGAGGTAATATGTATAATGAAATGGTGGATTCTTTGGCTTTTTCTGCTACAGAAAGTTAATTTTGCGCCTACATATATAATAAGCGTTAAAATGCAAAAGAAATACATTAAACAATTTGCATATTTCGATAATTCTTTGTATCTTTGCATCGTAATTAAGAAACAAGGTTACTAATTAAAAAGGTGAGACACACCGTAAAAACTGTGATTCGTTATGAATACTAGATTGAGTAAGAAAGAAACAATGGTTTATGGCAATATCGAAGTGATGGCTGATGTAATTGGTGGTAACAAGTACTTTACATTTGCTGAGTTGTATGATTTCGATTTGGATAATACCAAGGATGAGTTGAAAGAAATCTTAAACTCTTTGACAGAGAAAGGTTACTTGAAGAGTTTTCACGATTTCTACGAAACTTATCGAGTTTTAAAGTAAGAATAACAAAGGGGATATAAAATCCCCTTACAATATAAATTTAGAACGTGAGACACACGTAAAACTGTATTGAAACAATGAAAAAGGTATTCACAATTGAGAATGCGTTAGCGTTTTTATTTGCTCTTGAAATAGTATCTTTAATTTATTTTCTAGGATAGGGCTTATGCAGATTAAGTTTGGTAAAATAAAGTTTACTGCGGCTAAGTCCGAAAAAGGATGCCGCTTTGATGCTTGCTACAAAGGTGAGCATGTGGCTTTTGAGAGTGAAGATATGTCTTTGTATGATGATGTTTTTTCTGATAATAACAGAAGAGCAAAGGCTGCAAAGAGGGTGGTTTACGAGAATATAAAACACAAGTATTATGAAAATCATAGAGATTAGCGATTTCAACGCTGCCGATGAATTTGTCGTTGAGGCTATGATGCATGATGGCAAATTCAAGGTTATCGGCAAGGTTATTATTGATAATAATCTTCTGAATGATGATGATTTGGGAACCATCTGGCATTGTGCCAATTGGCGAACGAATGGCTATGAAAAGATGGTTGTCCCTAATGGGGTGTACAAAGGCTTAAATGCATTTAGTGATGGTCGAATGTTCTATGTAATTACGGATGATGAGGTCGGAGTGGTTAACGAGAACATTATGGTACGTAAGCATTACGATGTCAACAATGGCTATTATATCAAGTCTTCTAGGTTGCACAAGGAGCAATCCAAGGATTTGTGGTGCTTTGGTAGCCGTGAGACTATTGAGAACGAATATAGGTCAAATAAAAAACTGTTTTAAATTGAGTAGTATGATTTCATACAAGTACAAGTTATACCGGACGAAGAAGACGAGGCATTTGGATAAGATGCTCCGAGAGGCTTGCTATGTTTGGAATCATGCGCTTGCCTTGCAGAAGAGATACTATAAGTTGTATCACAAGTATATTCCTAGATTTATGATGCATCATCATTTTGCTAAACGATATAAGCCAATTTTGCTTAACAGCCATACCGTTAGGGAAATCTTGGATAGATTGGATATTACTTACAAGCGTTTCTTTAAGCATGATGCAAAGCGTCCACCTAAGTTCAAAAAGATGGTTGAATTTAGTTCGTTCGTTTTCAAAGATAATGGTTATTCCCTTAGTGGAAACGAGTTTGTGATAAACAAGATAAAGAAATCCTTCAAGTTCTCTCTGAGCCGTCCTTACGATGGCAAGGTTAAGAGGGTATCAGTCAAGCGCAACAAGCTGGGCGAGTACTTCATTATCCTTTGCTTGGACAAGCAAGCCGAGCCTTACGGAAAGTCACACGATGGTGCATCCGTGGGCATCGACTTTGGATTGAAGAAGTACATGACTTTGAGCGATGGTCGTGAGATTGATAATCCTCAGTTCCTTAAAGCTGACTTGCAGGAGCTTAGGCGCAGGTCTCGCAACCTCTCGAAGTGCAAGAAGGGCAGCAACAACCGCAAGCGCAAGAAGATGGAATTGGAGCGATTGTATCGGGATATTGTGAACAAACGTTCCGATTTCCAGTGGAAGCTGGCTCACGAACTTTGCAAGCGTTACGACTTGATTTGCTTGGAGGACTTGAACTTGGAGGTAATGGCAAAGCGTTGGGGACGCAAGATGTCTGACTTGGCACATGGCGATTTCGTTGTGAAGTTGGAGCACGTAGCGAAGAAGTATGGCGTTAAGGTTCATAAGATAGACCGCTTCTTCCCATCGAGCCGCCTTTGCACTTGTGGTT